>Ga0325401_1000719_pt1 | contig 25265 bp, 17 predicted proteins | sample PopdelMetagenome_FD_205666 | JGI IMG/M metagenome (GOLD analysis project Ga0325401, IMG submission 205666) | Populus deltoides microbial communities from Bellville, Georgia, United States - Xylem-PdKOR-R2 | ecosystem: Host-associated > Plants > Phyllosphere > Stem > Wood/Secondary xylem | place...
CGTCGATAAAATCCATCGGTAAAATCATTGGTAAACTGTGAACATTGTTCATCATGTCAATTATAAAAAGAATCACCGATGGAAAATTCCATTGGTATTTTCCAGAGAGCTCCAGAACTGTTCACTTTCCAATTGCACTGTTAATTGTTGTTCTTTACGGACAAAATCACCGACGGATTGAAAAGTCGTCGATGTTATTTGGCGGTTTTTTGAAAAAATTCAATTAATTTACAATTTTCATTTAAATATTACAAACGGAATCACTGACGGATTGAAAAATCGTCGGTGATTGTTGGCGGTTTCTGAAAAAATTTTATGAAATTAAAAATTTAAATTAAATATTACCAATGAAATAATTAAAAATATTAATATTTAATTATCCGTCGGTAAAACCGTCGCTAACGTGCCGCAATAAAAGGCCTGAATCCCTTATTTCACAAGAGACAGACTCATTTCTTATTTTTCTTCTTCTACTACTACTACTACTTCTTCTTCTTCCCTATATGTAAAAAAAAAAAATCAATATCTATTTCTTTTCTCTTCTCTCCTCATCTCCTCCTCTTCTCCTCCGTGCTCAGGTATGTCTTCTTCATCTTTCTTCTTTTATCCTCTTGGTTTTTTTAAAATTAATATGCTTTACGAAATGTTTTTTTTTCTCTCCTTAGCTTCACTTGCAACTACATTAAGGTAAGATTTTTCTTTTTTCTTCTTTATTCATGATTTTTTTCACTATATTTGTTTTTTATTTTATTTTTAATTGTTTTTGTTCTTAATAATTGTATGAATATTGTTGTGAGATTTTTTTTCATATGATATCAATTTTTAGTTGATTTATTTGTAGGATTTTAAAATTTTTAGCAATCGCAACTTTATTTTTTTCATATGAATTTTTTTTAGTTGAATTTATTTTTTCATTTTATTCATTTGTTGCAAATTTATTTGAGTTGATTTTCTTCCTTTTTTTCCAAGCATTTTGAGTATATATTATAGAGTGTTGATTTATGTTAATTTAATTATTTTATAATTTTATAAAATGGATTTTTTTAAAATGTTTTTAAATAATTACCGACGTAATTACTGATGGTATTTTTCGAGGGATATACCGATGGAATGAAGCGGGTAATATTTTTTTATTACTAACAGATTTACCGACGGACAAGAAAGATTTACCGACGGAGCATTTCTGTCGATGATTTCGTTGGTAAATTAATTACCGATGGAATATATGTCTTACGCCGACGAAAAAAATCCATCGGTAAAACTGTTAAATGTTGTAGTGAAATGATGATGTATGGCCAGCTTTTATGGATGAAAAATGCAAGGCCAAACTTTAGTCTGAATCCAAGTTCAAGTCAGCCTAACCTACCTAAACTAACCTATATAATTAAGAGTGTTGCAAGAGAGTTTTGTTTTCTCTTTTTCTTCTTTTTCTTTCCCCTTGTCGAGACCTCCTCTCTTGCATGCAAAGGATTTCAGTTTGCTTTCAAACTTAAATTTTTGGTTCAAGAATGGTTGAAGAACAAGTGATCTTCTCTTGTGTTTATTTTTCATTTATGATTTGTTTATAGAAGGATTGAAGAATGTTAGGGTTTTGATATTTTGGAAAGAGAAGGGGCAGTGGCATATAAGTCTGTCTTGCCGCCTAATCTATCCTTCATACATTCGGAGTTTCATATTTCAATGTTGAGGAAGTATTTTCCTGTTCCATCTTATGTGTTGGAGGTTCAATTGGTCGAGCTGAGGGATGATATGGCATACGAAGTCCAATCGGTGGAAATAGTGGATCAACAAGTTAGGAAGCTTCGGTCGAAAGATATTGCATTGGTGAAGGTTGTGTGGAGTGACCACCCACGTGAAGAGACGAAGTGGGAGCTTGAGGAGAACATGGGCAACAAGTATCTATATTTGTTCAATCTCGATGGTAAGACTTCTTTTCTAAAAGTTTAAATTCGATGACAAATTTTGTATAATGGAGGGAGTGTTGTAAGACCCAAACCAGCCCAAACCCAAGCTCAAATCAGCCCAAACCCACTTAAACTAACCTAGGTAATTAAGAGTGTTGCAAGAGAGTTTTTTTTTTTCTCTTTTCCCTCTTTTTCTTCCCCCCTGTCGTGATCTCCTCTCCTGCATGCAAAGGATTTCAGTATGTTTTTAAACATAATTTTTTTTGTTCAAGAAAGCTTGAAGTATGGTAAGTGATCTCCTCTTGTGTTGCTTTTCGTTCATGGTTTGGTTATAGAATGATTGAAGAAGGTTGGGTTTTTGATATGATTTTGATGATTTCATGATCTAGGAGTTATAATTGAAGTATTATGATGTTATTTGGCTTTAAAAAACTGATTTGATGACTATAATGATGGGTTTTAGAAGAACAAGTTGTCTGTTTTTGGATTCTAGTTTAACAAGTTGGGATTCTGGACATTCTAACCAACCGGTCAACTGGTTGGTCTAAATTGGTTGACCAATTCACTTGTTACTGCTGGTTGACTAGTTGGTTTGTGAAGTGGTCGACCGGTTGACCCTATAGTGGCGGTTAATCGGGTTTATTAGGTTCGATTAGTTTGGATTATGTTCGGAATCGATCGAGTGAATTAATTCGATTTTATAATTATGATTTGGTCTATAAGTTTAGAGTTTTAGTCTTTTATGTTATTTTGCTTTGAGTCATTTTTTAATGTTTTTCGTATCCGTTATAGGTTCTGTTGACATTCCTCCTAACAATCTTTAATAGTCTCCAGTTCTGTATCCGTTTGCCTTTTTTTTTTCCAGGTGAATGGGATAATCTTTAATATGCATGTAATATAAATAAATGTGTATGTTGATTATATAATGAGTACAACTAGTTAATTTCTTGAATATTTATATATTTTGCTTTATTTTTCTAATACTCATCAATTCTTAAATTTGCACTCCTATTATGTTGAACTAAAACTCTATTTGATATGATATACATTGCTTTAATAATTATGCGAATATCTACTATGTCTTGATATTAGACTTATTAGTTGCTCCATACTAACGGAGAGTAGTTAGTCCATATGTATATAGTATTTTGTAAACCTGACTGGTGAGAGAAGCATCGGCCTTTCACGACTGATCCTCCTACAATGGTCACCTTCGGGTGTTATTTGATCATCTTCGGGTGTCATCTGATCTCTAACATGTATTTCACTACTTTATTTTAATATGCTTAGTATGTATATTTATATCAAGATATATCAACTTGCAAACTATTAATATCTAAGATGTGTGTTAATGTTATTCTCTCACTAAGTTGGTTGAACTCACCTCTTTATATTTTTAATATTATTTCAGGTTTTTAGTTTCTGTTAGCATATGGACTTTATTGAGTGTTTTTGTTTCTTCAGTTTTGGTTGGTATACCTTACTTGTTCCACGAGGTTTTCTTTTTAATTTTGATTCGATGTTTTAGACACTCCACTAATACACTATTTTAATGAAGTTCGGATTTTGACAATGTAATAAATATTATGAACTTTTTTTTATTCTAATGATGAAATATTTTGAAAGTTATGAAACACTATGAATTTTATATAATTTATTTTATGATATGTATGTTTTGAGACTTGGTATAAGTGGGGTGTTTTTATGACACTGTTCTTACGTTGCCGGTCATGGATCCAGGTTTTAGGTCGTGACAAAAAATATAAAGTTTAATGGGATTTAAATTACAAGATGCAAATTATAAAGTTCTAAGAGGAAATTATATATATACAGGCTAGAGTCGGCTGAAGGTGAATAAGGCCTTGGATAAAATTATAAGTGGAGTGGTCGTGCATGCATATGATAACTTTGTTTGCTTGAATATAAATCATTTCCAAAAATTGAATTACTGTTTTCCCCTGACATCTCTTTCTCCTCCTGTTTTTTGTGCGTCGAGCTGGTCTGATAGCAGAAACTTCCGGTAAGAATTTTCCCAAAAAGTACTCACGAATGGAAATCCCTCAAAGATTTATTAACAGGAAGGTATGCCCCAAATACATACCGCAAACACTGAATCAATCCATGACTCCAGCCATTAACGTCGAAATGAAGCAAGAAAGATGGTTTTATTACCATCTTTAGATTCACAATTACTGATTTAAACACATAATTATCAATCACAGTAAAACTCAGCAGCCCATAAAATAAATCAAATATTGATCAAACCCTAAATAATCTTGTAACCATATATGCATACTCAAAATCTTGCATGGAAGGTCAATGGTAAAGAACAGTAGCATTTAATTACCGTTAGTTTTTCGAACAGTAGCATTTAATTACCGTCAGTTTTTCTTCTTGTAAAATTCTTTCACCCTACGTTTATTTTTTCTTCTTGAGGGTATTATACTTAACGCCTTTAAAAAATTTGCATATTTGAAACGCTGGTGGGTTTTTTTTATTATTATTATTATTAATGTTACCTTCCATAATGTTCTCATTTATAAACCACCACCATCTCCATTTTCCCATTAAACCCTAACCCTGATCATCACATTTTTTTTCTTGCCAAAAAACAAAAAAAAAAATATGCCAAAGAAACTCCAAAAGTCTCTCCAAGACTACATCTATAAGATCAAAAACCCTACCCAAAATATCCAATCCTCTTCTAATTCTTTCTCAAATTCAAAGAACTGGATATTAAGAGGGTGCAAACACCCTAAAACACTATCCTTTGCCATAGCTGGTAACCAGAATAAGAGTCGTGATGAAGAAGACGAGGAGAAGGGTGGCGCGGCAACACTCTCTGATGTGGATCGCTTCCTTTTTGAGAATTTTAGGTCACTTTATATCAATGATGACAATGGGAATTTTCAAAAGGAAAGTGATCGTAGATCTAGAGGAGGTGACCAAGCTCCGAGCATGAACGAGATTTTAATTGATTCACCTAGGTATATTGATCCACCACTGGATCTGTGTGGCTCCCATCGATTCTTTGTGGAGCGGGGCTCATCATCCGGTTCACTTGTGGAAGTGGCACGGTCCAGCTTAACTGCCACCTCCGAGAACATGGGTTCAAGTTCAAGTTCAAGTTTAACCTCAGTCTCAACCACCACCATCAATGACGACTCTGCCACAATTGCTTCAAATGATCCAAAGCAGGTTAGGCTACCAGATGACTGCATCGCAGTGCTAACCTACTCTCCAAGTCCCTACGATGATTTTCGGCGGTCCATGCAAGAAATGGTGGAGGAAAAATTGCAGAATAACGGGAAGGTTGATTGGGATTTCATGGAAGAGCTTTTGCTATGTTACTTGAACTTGAATGAGAAAACGTCCCACAAGTTCATACTCAGTGCTTTCGTGGACCTCATTGTTGGTTTGCGCAAGAATCCGGACAAAGTTCCTGTCAGATCACGCCATTCTCGAATTGCAAGAACAGGGGGGAGGAGGAAATTGGAAAATGTAACGTAAGATTTTGGTTATATCTGTCGGTTTAAGAAGGAATTATATATTGAAGGGGTGGTTAGAGAAATTGAGTCTTTAATCAGACTGTTCTTGGCCTTATTCACCTTAATTAGACCTCACATGCAATATATATTCTATAGCCATATATACTTTATTTATGAATGAATATATATATGACCAATTACAACTTTGATTTGATTTTAAATTTGTGTTCTTCTAGTTTTTGGTGAGATTTGTGGATGTTTAAAATGGTATTGTCTGCTGCATGTTTCGCGCTTGTAACATGGCGAGCTAGGAATTATATATGGAAATCAAGGAAGAAGGAATTAATTAGTTTATTATCCAACCCTATAATCATGCAATCACTTTTGTATGTGCACATGCATGCACATATAGGAACGACGAGATGCTGGCTCAATATGAGGAGCGCACCTTAGCCAATTAATTAATTTCACATGCATGCCCTAAATCAGTGCTTTGAATTGGGAGGCTTGAATTGGTGATGGGTTTTCAGAGGGTCTCCGGTTTGGCCTTCATTAATTATTACTGGTATTTTGTTTTCTATGGAATCGCCTATTTAATGGCATGGATTTATCAAGAATAAATAAATAAAATTTTGTTTAAAACCTAATTCCACATCTGCCCGGAATCAGGGGGCTAATTTTTTTTATTATTTTTTAAGACAATGGAATTGATCCCAAAAGCTTCTGATGAATCACCAGCACCATACAATAGTAAATAGCTTGACACCTTTCTTCTAGTCTCCGATCAATATGGCTCCTCAACGGGACCGGATTCTCTGGAAATATAATTACCAGGAAGCAACGGTGGAGGTTTGTTTAGTTTCTAGTCAAAACTCCGCTGCAAAGCACATACACTCCTCTCTGATAAAGCTGGTTGAAAGGGTTTCTTGACTCCATACAGGCAGCATTCCAGCCTACAAAAAATCTCAAAACTTCAAACTTTTCTGCCTGGATAATAATCAATTGGAATTTACAAAAAAAAAAAAAAACAACAGTTAATATTATTTAATCCAACTCCACCCGTGAAGGTCAAAGTTAAATATGGATATTAAAAATAAAAACCTAATAAATAAATATCATAGGTCTGATCAAGTAACAGGTAAGTAACAGGTCAGGATGTTTAAAACCTGCTCAAGCCGACCCAACCTGTATGGCCTACTAAGTAAGTGTATCTGTAGAAATTCCTCTATTTTTTTCTCTCTCACCCGCACAGCCACAGCATCTGAGATATAGTTCGCTTTTTTTATCTCTCATTTTATCTTGTTTTTTTTTTTATCCTTGTTATCTTTCTCCATTTTATCTCGAGACGGTTATTAAAAGTAAACTTGCATACCACTGTACATCGGAAAGAATGAATCACTTGACAGTTTGATTGTAAATCATAAGGAATACCTAACCATCGAAATAGAAACTTACAAAATTCAACCGTGCTCTGAACTTTCAACTTTGCCACAACTTTATTGTGGGATTAGGCAACTCTCTCCAAACTGCTTATGCTGCATCATATAAAGTGAAATAGAAATTCAACTCTCCTTGAACATATTTCAGGCAAGAATTAAAGAACGAACTAAATTTCTATTGTTACACTACTCTAGTTTCATTGAGAGACCTTTAGAAATTTCCCCCCTGTTAACTAGTCCTGCATGTAGGATATTAATACATCTATAACTGGCAACAAACCATAGCTGAGTGGGATTATTCCTTCTCCTTTCATGTTAATCACACTCCATACATGGAGTAGAATTAACGCATGCACATTTGAAGTGATATTTAACCATTTGTAGTGCGTTTAGAGTGGAATTGACAAAGTGAAAGGAAAAAACACCGTCAGATGTTAAAAATGATAAGAAAAGGCAGTGCATTACGCATCTATACTTGCCATAAAAACAATAAAACCAAATCATATATTTACTAAAAGACTAATGGGCAATTAAATATGAAACCAAGCGGAGTCCTTATTCTGAATGATTATGTCACGTGCTGAAAGAGTAGAATTACTTGCTCTGATTGCCGAGTGTATCGTCATTTCCTTCAAGATAATGCTCGTACAAAGAGTGGTACTTTGTGGGAACAAAATCCTTGAATCTGTTAATAATTGACAAAAGGAGAGTTAGATTCAGATATTTTTCAGAAGTTAAAAAAACATGTGATTAGAAGAAAAGGAATATCTAGCAGCATTTGTAAATTGTTAGTAAGGCAGAATGGTGATAACAAAAAAGTAGAAAACAGAATATCAATAGCTCTCATCAAACCTTTCCAGTTAACAGAATTAGAAATCAGAACAATCTACTAAGCTGAGCAACATGCATAAATGATGCAAAACAGGGTAGGAGTTTATTTATTTGCTATCAAAATCCTAAGAACCAAGACACATTAAACTTTATTCCTGAAGAACATTTACTTGGTAACTTATTCAACCAATAAACTGTCAACAGCGGGCACATTTACATGGACTTGCTGGAGAAAAGACAATTTATGCATCAAATCCACAAAATGAAGTAAACTCGATAATGGGAAACTGACAGGTATAAGATCCATGTGTATGACAGACTCGTGATATGATCATTCCATTGTTGAGTGTTTGCTAGGAGGGTGGTTTGGGATCATTCCATTGATCTTTTTGACTGTCGGCAAATTTTGTAGCCCCTTTTAGTTGTCAGTGTAATCAAATTTTGTAGCCCCTTATAGTTGTCAGTGTAATCTTAGGTGTTATTGCTCGTATCTAACGTCAAAGTGGATTGGGCTTTTTTAGGTTGTCATTTACAAGGTTTGAACTTAATTTTATACAGTTGATTTGTTGTTGTTTTGGTGATTTGGACTTGCTGAGTTGTTGTTTAATTACTAGACTTTGGACTTGTTATTTTTTGGTATCATGACCACTAGTGATTCATAATCCTTGGGGGTGTTATTCACGGGTAAGAATTATTCTGCCTGGGAGTTCCAATTTCATTTATTTGGAACGGGAAAGATTTACAGGGCCACATAGATAGAAGTGATCCGACTCCTACTGGGGACTCAAAGTTGGCTTAGTGAAAGATCAAAGATGCTAGAATCATGACCTGGATGTTACCCACTATTAGCATTCTGGTTGTTCTACATCTGAGGACTCCTAAGAATATGTGGGAATATCTGAAAAAAGTCTATAGTCATAACAACATGGCTCGATGATTTCAATTGGAGTATGAAATTACAAATTATACTCAAGAAGATCTCTCCATTCAGGAGCATTTTACTGGATTTCAGATCTTATAGGAAGAATTTGCTAATATAATTTATGCAAAGATGCCTGATGGTTCTCTCGCTGTAATCAAGGAGGTTCATGAACATAGCAAAAGAGATCAGTTTTAAATAAAATTGCAACCTGAGTTTGAGGTTGCTCTGTCTAATTTGATGAATCGCGATCCCTTTTCTTCTTTAGATATGTGCTTTAGGGAGTTACTTTGTGAAGAGCAACATCTTGCTACACAGGCTACCTTCCAGCAAGACAAATTACCCACTGAAGTCATTGATTATGCTGCTCACGTGAAAGGGAAAGATAAAGACATGCAAAAAGTTCAATGTTATAGCTACATGGAATATGGACATATTGCTACTCGTCGTGTGAAGAAATATTGTAATTATTGCAAGAAGCCAAGACATATTATCAGAGACTACCCTACTCGTCCTCGTCCTCGTCCTCGGAATCATCAGGCTACAGTTAGTTTTTCATCTTCTACTACTAGTGATTCATCTATCCTTATTTCTGAGATGGTCAAGCAGATGATTATTTCTTTTTTTCAACCTTGGGACTTCAAGGTAAAAATTTCATATCATTAAAATATTGGCTTGTTGATTATGGTGCATCTAATCATATAATTAGTTTTGTTGACACTATTCACAATATTTGGTCATATTCAGGATCATTACAAATTACACTTGCTAATGGTAGGCAGTTACCTATTCATGATGTTGGAGATAACAATTCCTATGTTAGAGATGTATTTGTATCTCTTGAATTTTTCACTGGTTTTATATTATATCAATAGGCCTGTTGGTTGATGATGATTATGATGTTTTGTTTTCTTGTTATGGTTATCTTGTGCAAGATCAAGGTGTCCGAGAAGATACTCATGAAGGGGCCTAAAGTTGGGCGATTGTTTTTCTGCACTTTTCCATTCCTCCAGTTATTTTTATGGCTTGTACTACTGTAAACAATAAAAGTAAAATATGGCACAGACATTTGGGTCATCCTAAACCTGTTGTCTTATCTCATTTAATAAACTCTGGTTTGTTAGGCAATAAAGATCAATCTTCTTCCTATATTTTTTGTTTTTTTATTGTTCCACATGCAAATTAGGTAAGAGTAAGTCTTTTTCGTTTCCTTCTCATAGTACTCGTGCTGAAAAACATTTTGATTTGATTTATAGTGATGCGTGGGGTATTTCTCCAATTATATCTCATGCGCATTATAAATAGTTTGTTGCATTCATCGATGATTACAACAAATATACAGGGATTTATTTTCTTCATTCTAAATATGAGGTACTTTCTATCTTTCAACGATATGTTGCTTATGTTGAAACTCAATTTTCTTCAGGTATTAAAGTTTTAAAGGTTTGATTCGAGTGGGGAATATGTCTCGTGGAATTTCATGATTTTCTTAACAAAAAAGGCATTGTCTCTTAGCATTATTGTCTCTATACACCTCAACAAAGTGGTGTTGTTAAACGTTAAAATTATCATTTGCTAGATGTTGCTCGTGCATTATTGCTTGAATCATTTGTAGCCTTGTCCATTGCAGTCCATCTAATTAATAGATTACCCTTTAGTGTTTTGAAATTTAAGACTCCTAACTATCATCTTTATCAATAACATCCTCATTATCTTAACATGCATACCTTTAGACGTGTTTGTTTTGTTCATTTGTCTTCTCAAGAACTCAATAAAATGTCTGCTCAATTTGTTAGATGCGCTTTTATGGGTTATATTATTTTTCACAAAAGTTATGTTTGTTATGATCCATGCTCTTAAAGATTTTGTATATCTCATCATGTTGTTTTCTTTGAAAATCAATATTTCTTTCCCATTCATCTTGCATTTGTACCTGAGATACATGTTCTTCCATGACTTGCCTTCTACTCCTAAATTGTATAAGCTTGGATTTGTGTATAGACAATGACACCCAACTTTGCCTCTTTTCGAGCCTGACCCGTCATTTGAGCTTGTTTAGACGATGCCTTTTGTGACTGAGCCGGATTCCGACCCTAGTCCTTATTGTTCTACTACTCTTGTCCTCCTGATCGATATGGATTTTCTCCTACATTCTTTCATGCTACTTTGTCATCCATTCCAATTCCTACATGTTATTTTGAGGCAGTTAAGCATGAATGTTAACACGAGGCAATGGTAGACGAGCTTCACGCTCTTAAAAATAATTATATCTAGGATGGTGTTCCTTGCCCAGCAACTGTTTGAAGTAATTGATTGTAAATGGGTTTACTCGATCAAACTCCATCATTTTGATGGGACTTTGGATCGATATAAAGCGTGGTTGGTTGCTCTTGGTAACAAACAGGAATATAGGGTGGACTATGAGGAGACTTTTGCTCTAATCAGTAAGATGACTACAAAATGGATTGTTATTTCGATTGCTGCTTCACAAGGTTGGGCGCTTCATCATATTGATGTCAAATACATCTTTCTCCATGGTCATCTTAAAAAGGAAGTTTACATGACACTACCTCCTAGTCTAATCTTCAACTCTTCCTCAAATGTCTGTAAGTTGAAGCGCTCATTAAATAGACTGAAACAAGCTCCTTAAACCTGGTTTGACAAATTTCACACCACCTTGCTTCAGTTTTCTTTTCAGCAAAGCAAGTATGTCTCTTGTTTCTTTACAAGACATCTACGGGTGTTGTTCTTCTCCTTGTCTATGTTGATGATATTATTATTACTGTGATGGATTCCGTCTTGATTACCCATTTCCAACAACATCTTCAGGCCTTGTTTCATATGAAGGATCTTGGTCTGCTTGCATACTTCTTGGGGTTAGAGGTTCACATCAATCCCTCTAGTATATTCCTGAATCAATATAATATATGCGGGATTTGATTACTTTGACATGTCTTCAGGATACCTCCTCTATGAATACTCCTTTTGCGGTTAACGTGAAATATCTTCGTGGGGAAGGCAACCTCATTGATCCTACTGTGTTTCGTCAACTAATTGGGACCTAAATTATTTAACGAACACACAACATGATATCTCTTTAACGGTTTAGTAGGTTAGCCAGTTTATACAATCTCTACATGATCTATATTTAGTTTTTGTTCGTCGTATCATTTGATATCTCAGAAGCTCACCTAGTCATGGGTTATTCTTTCCTGTCAACACTTATTTTTCACCTTGTTGTATGTAATGATGCTGATTGGGTTGGATGTCTCGATACTCGTCTCTCTATTACAAGATGGTGCATATTTCTTGGCGACTCCTTGATCTCTTAGAAGAGTAAGAAGCAGGCACGCGTGTCCAAATTCTCTACATAATCCGAATATCATGCCATGTTTGCTACTTGTTCTGAAAGTATTTGGCTATGTGGTCTACTAGTTGAGCTTGGCTTCTCTAAGCTCAACCCCGTTGCTCTTCGAGGAGACAACACGAGTGTCATTCAGATTGTAACCAATCTTGTTATTCATGAGTCGTACGAAGCATATTGAAATGGACTGCCATTCTAGTCAGGAAGTTGTGGATACTCGGATTATCACTCTTCCGCATGTTTCCATTGATCTTCAGCTTCCTAACATATTTACCAAGGCTATGACCCGACAGTGCCATCAATTTCTGGTTGGCAAATTGATGCTTCTTGATTGACCAACATCAATTTGAGAGGGGGTTTCAATAGATTTGGGATGGCATTATTTAAAACCATGTTAATTATAGGATTCTAATTGTATGCTAGTTATACAGTTGTATATGTGGTTTCCATATTTAGCTAGGTTAGAGCTAGAAATCAACCTTGTAATTAGAGATGTATTATGCTATTTGGTTCTATGTAATGGAAGGAACTCTATTGAGAGGTATTTAGACAAAACTCATTGTTTTTGTCATAGATGGTGGTTTATACCTTTTAAGAAGAGGAAATCTCTCTGGTCCAGAAAATAATCTCACGATAGACTGTAAAACGTGGCCTATCTTCATTGCTTTGGACTTAAGTGCCTTCATAAACTCCACAAATTCTTTATATTCTGCGGCGTTAAGTTTCTCTTTAACCTGTAGGGAAAAAAAGTTGGTAAGCCATAACAAAAGGAGTTTGAAGACAATTTGTTAAGAGGAAAACGTAAATAAAAATAAAATGTTTGTCAGAAAGTTTGTTTTATATTTTTCCTATTTCTAAAAATTTTAAAAAAAAACAAAAAGATGCAGCAGAAATAGTCTGAAAACTCAAAAGCATGGTACAGGAGAACTCATTCTTACGGGGAAAATTCATCCCTGCAGAAATTTTTTGACATGTTTCAAAAATACAAGAAATTGTATTATATTCAATCACCGCCACCTACCCTTCTATCCACCAGCTTTTTTTCTCTTTTTCTTTACAAACTAATTGAAAATGAAATACACTCTTGAGGCACTTGAAATACCCATCTTTCCCTTCCACCAAAATAATAATTAAGGCTTAGCTTAGAAAAGATGGCTGTAACTTTAAAAAGTGAAAAAAAATAACTAAAAGAAAAAGGCTTAAATAATTAAAGCTTAGCTTAGAAAAGATGGCTATAACTTAAAAAAGTTAAACAGAATTACTAAAAGAAAAAAGCTTAAACATATCAACGCTAAAGGTAATAGCAGGAGCACAGAGTCAAGAGAATATGAGCAACATGTAAATCTGGAGTAAAGAAAGCAGAGTTATCACTTGGTTAAACATGATCCACTGGAATAACATGATAGAACAGGAATAAAAATCCAAGCACAGCTTAAGATGTTATGATCCACGCTTCTTTTCTTTTCTTTTCTTTTCTTTTTCTTTTTTTTTTTTTTCCTTTTCCATGGGAGGTTATAATCCTTATAGTACATTAAACACCTAAACAGTGAGTCCAGCGGGACTTGATCCATGGAAAGCCCAATGAGTGGGCAAGGTACACACCATCCAGCTACAAACCTGTGGTGTGTGTTCTATCTTTGGCAGCTTTTATTTCAGTTAGAAACTGAGCAGGTATTAGTCACCATCCCAGGGAGTACTTGAAAAGGAAAAATGCCAAATTCAGGCTTAGTTAGGTTTCATGGTTGAATCATTTCACCTGAATGAGAAACGCTGATCCTCTTGTTTGCTCATCATCGCGAGGCACAGAAGTAGACTGAACATCTTTGTTTTTTTGAGTGAGAATCTCAGCATCCTTATGTGTGATTGCATGATCTTTAATTGGCAATGTTGAGCTAACTTGAGCATTTTGCCTGCCTTTATTTGCAGAAATCAGTGGATTCTCTAGTTTTACCAAACTGGAAAGGGAAATGGGGGCAATTGATTGTGACCTTTCAGCACTGGATGCATGCTCATGGGTATTTCCAATCTGACCAGTTGAATACCCTGCATGAAAAACTTTTCGCTTCTTTGCAGAACATGGCACCAGCTCCTTTCTGCTTTGACTTTCATCCATTAAAGATTTACTAGTCAAATCAATCATCTCAGCATTTTGATGTTGTATATTTATCCTCCCAGGAATTAACAATTTTTTCTCATTATAGATTTCACTGCGCGAATGATTTAATTTGAAATCCTGACTTTCCTTGAAGGGAGAGAGAGAAGCGCGATTGGCAGGAAAAATGTTCTCTGATAGGCTTGAATCCTTGCCTCTTTTAGCTTCAAGTAAAGAAGATAATGATTTTGAAGAGCAACCCTGATCCGGTGTCCTCTGTAGACATGCATGAGCAAGAAAAAATTCTTAAGAGAACAACACTCAAAAGATGTAAAAACAAGTGTGGTCACATTATCCTGGATGTACCATAGAAAGAAAACTGTCCAGGTAAGATTTGTCCAAAGGCTGTGTGTTCTTTTCTTCTTTGATATTTTCTGCAGGAGAAACACAACCAAAAGTTGCAAAATCAATTGGTTAACTTCAGGAAAAAGAAAATGCATTAAAGGAGCTAATTCACTATATATAAAGAGATGTCTTCCTCAAACTACTAGTATTTTTTTGAGGAGCAGTGTCATTCGTGCTAACCATAATAAGGATGAGTCATCCCTTAATATGAGAAGGGAGGTACAAGAGCAATCCCTAGGGCCAGATTGACTGCCAAATATTTTCTAGCAAACTGAATAGGTAACCCCAAACAACAACCATGAAATTCATGACATTGAGAAACTAGAAGATACTTTACCAGTGTCTTCCCTTGGTATTGACCTAAGCTTTGCAGCATCACGACTTCCTCCATCTCGGAAAAAACGACTCAATGTAAAAACCACATCCCCAAATTTAGAGTGACACTGAAAACATAGAAGACAGTACTTATAACAGCTGTCAATGAAAAGGGTTATTTCACTGTCAAAAGAAGAAAGCTATGGAGATTGGAGACCAAAAGGGTTGTTCCAAAACCTGCAATACATACCTTGATGTGAGGCTGTATCCAAAGTGATATTTGGGTCTGGCGATTACGATGTTCGAACCTGCCCATGATTCAAAAGTTGAGTCAACCCCACAAAAATCTAAAGTTTATAACGATGTGCTCAAAGAAAATTTCAGAGAAAAACGCATTTCGAGAGCCTTAAATTTTACCATAGAATCCTAGAGTTTAAATCCAGCTGCGCACAGGAAAATTTTGAAAATGATTCATTCACACACAAACAGTTGTAACAAGTATAATCAAAATCCACCTGAAGGTCAGATGAGTGTGCATTTCAGTGAAGACAACCAATAATAAGTATAAGAAAGAACCTTTCATCACAAAAAATAATTGCTCCATAATCATAGCGATGACGGATTACACGTCCAACAGCCTGATTTACAGCCCGTGATGCCTGTTGACCATACCACTCTTCTCCACTTAGAACCTGCAACTTCAGCATCTAACTCAATTCACAAAATTGTACACATTTTTTGAGATATAATTGACAACCATAATGTGATGTTGGACATTACCTTACATCCATCTCTTTGTGAGTGTGTCTGTCCATCCAAGTATTCACGCTTCAAACGAACCTGACAAGCATGATATAACATGTGACATGAGCTAGAATTACAGATACTCATGTGCCATACAAGGAAATACTGCAGTGTTACAAGGATACATGTTGCCTCTTTCTAGGCAATACACAGTAGCTGTCATACATTGAGCATACAAGGAAATCAAATCGTTAATTTTTTTTTGGGAAACAAATTTTCAGAAACATGCTCCAGACTTTTCTCCAATTTTCATGCAGTCTCTCAGAAAATAAACTGTGACTGCATCACAATCTCAAACAACTTTAAATATTAACATAAACCTGATTGATTGTGATACCGAGACCAAGATCAAAGTAGAAAACTCATTATTATCAACATTTGGATTTAAGAAATCCAAACTCTCATCTTCTGGTAAAAATAAATGCAACTACAAGAATGTTGTAAATGTGAATCTTCAATTTCCCTATTCTAAGAACATATAAAACAATAGGAAGCACAGTAACTAAATTTAAGCCAATGATGGCAAAACCAACCAAATGTATAAGTTGCATTCATCTAATTTGTCTGGCCATCAATAGATCATTTAATTGTGAACCACTACCAATTGTAACTTTGTCTCAAGTGATGCTTCAAGAATCAATTAATTCTTTCAGAACTAACAAACACAATTTTTTTAAGAACAGCAACTGAAAAGGTCAAATAGATTAAGCAACTAAGGCTAAGTAAAAACCCAAGAAAAAGCAGGGTAATGGACAAAACCTTAGGATCGGTCCTCATGGCAAATGGCATGCCAGTGATGACAACGGCTCTTCCAGCATGATCAGCAAAATCTAATCCTTCACTCACCTGAGAACCTACTAACAGTCAAATATGACAAACAGGTGCAACTCTATAAAAAAAAATAGCATGCATACATGAAGTAAAAAGCAAAGCACGCAGAAAAGGTTATCAAGCAACCAAACAGCTTATTTTATACAAGTGGAGGTACATATATGCCGTATATGTCAATTTCAGAACTGAAAAATATCTTGGGAAAGAGAGAGATCACACAACAGAACATCAACATATGTGTACTGTTATGTCCCGTGTACATATGGATGATGCGCTATTAAAATATTGGATGCATCTTAAAATGATTATATTGTTCTGGATAGTTTCATAGACCTAAGCCATGGAATTAAAAATATCAAAGCAAGTTTATTCCCCTCTTCACAAGCCAGCATGACATACAGAAACTTACTTGGGTAAGAACATCAAAGAAGAGTTGTTCACAAGTCTGAATGAAGGCATACCTTGCCACGACAAACAGCAAAAAATACTGCACCAGAAGTTGAGGTGTCCTTCAACTTAGCCATATAGTCCTAGCCAATATATGAAGACAATCACGATATGAATCCAAAAGAACATCCTAGTTGCTGATAGTAAATACAACAAATATGCAATCATGTTGACCTAACTTGTAGGTTGCATTACTTACCTCAATTGCAAGAGGAAACAGTGAGGATTGTCTAGGTTCTACAACAGGTTTCTTATGCTTGCAGATTCTTTCCCATATTGTTGTTGAATTTGCCTGACTCTGCAGCAACATAGAATATTTACAGAGATAAAGCTAACATATTTGCTATACAAACTGCTGTATTTGTATATGATGCCTTACCATATTCTTCCAGCAACTAATGCATTGATCCAGAAGGTAGTAAGATGGAAAGAATACGAGCAGTCCATCAGGTACTATTCGGGCAAAATTGACTGGAAAATAAAATTCACGAAACTCATCAATCAGTGGACAATGATACAGATGGAAAAAACAGTTTGGTTGATAAATTGTGTTACATACCAATAGCATTTCCAAGCTCCTGTTTGTATTCTAGAGAATCACGGGTTCTATAAGATGAGTTCAATGAGCGACCTGATGGACCAGCTGGTACAACACCAGCCCATATCTGATTTGAGGATATGACGTGAGGGTTTTCCAGCCGAATAGGAAAATCTCTGAGGTGGAACCAAATTCTCTAGTCAGCATCTTTTTAAAGTCATTTAAGTTTTTTACAAGATACAATCTACAAAAAGAGACTCACAGTTTCAACTCTTGTGCAAAAGAATCCAAGGGAGATAATGTTCCGGATGTCAAAATAATAGAGCGAACACCCATTCGAGAGAACTCTTGCATGGCGATTCCGGGATTAAAACACCACCAACTGAGCGTTCTAGATGGCTTACCTGCACAATCAAAATAATGGAATATATATATATATATATATATATATATATATAAACTCACACAATTATCCTTGTAGCGGGAAGGCGTGTGTTCAATAAAAATAATCAACTCATATCCTACAATTGTGTATCTCTACCAGAAATCACAGGAAAAACATGAGTTATGCAATCAATCTTGAAATATAACATAGTTAGAAAGCCTTTAAAACCACAAAAATCTTTAAATGGAGTTGCACATTGTGTATCTCTACAAGATATCACAGGAAATGAATAAGCCATAATGCTTGGCGACCAAATATAGTGGAATTATTTCTTTTGTGCCAAGTTTGATGGAAAATCTGGTATCTTTCAGGTAATTATTATCTACAGGAATAAATAAATAAATAAAAAAGGAGGGGAGGAATCACGTTTTGGCCCAACCTCTCTGTTCTTTCTCTACAGTATAAAAACTAAAAGCCTTTTTTATGCATGTCAGTAATTTATCAAATATGATTGTAATCTTTTGTGATACTTCCCCTTTGTTATTGAAGTATACATGAAATCACCTGCAAATTACATTAACTGATAACCCAGCAAGTGGAACCAGAGACCCATGATGAGCTTTCCAACAACATTGTTAATAAAGTTCTGCTACCACCAACCCATTGTCTATACTACATTATAAAGCCTAAAACTGCTAGGCCCCTCCAATATGTTCCAACAATGACACTAAGCCACTCTACTTCAAGATAATTCTAGATTCAGTAAGATATGCTCCAAACCTAAACTACATGGCAGAATTGCTCAGTATCAAAGGCAGGACAGTAATACTTTTCAACAAGACAAATTTCTTACATGAATTCCCAAGAGTTAGTTTTTATACAAAACATTAAACATCATGCAAGTATGGAATGTGTTATTTAACTTGGGCATTGCAAGTTTAAGCTGATAAATCAGTAAGTAAGTCAAAAGAGATTTTGCAAGTGAGAACATAAAGAATAGTGGAACACTATGAAATTTTGGCCCAAACATCAGAGCATGATTTTTCCCTGAATACCTTTTAAGACATCTGCAGCATTTGCCTCACTTTCCTGCACATGAACCTAAAAGGAACATAGAATAAGTTTCAATGAAAATAAAAAAACAGAAATAACAGCAAATGAAAAGGGAAACGAGATTGGCAATAAAACTCCCATCCAAGTCCTACACAATTCTATGACCAAATAATAAAATTAAAGCTTACTCGATAGAAATTCGCATGGGAGTTGTTCTTTTCTCTAAAAATTATTTGAAGGAAATCACTAATGCTTTCCAGCCTGCAACCAGTGCCTTTTGACTTGTCCTGCTTATCTTCTTCAAGGAGAACAGCAGCATCTTTGATTATATCAATGATCTTAGTTGCAGTGTCGTGTGTAACATTAAGATCAGCAAGAAGCTCATAAATGTAAGGTCCAGGTTTGGTGAATCCCAATTCCTTGGATTCAATGGGCACTTCAGCAATCCGCTTCTCAAGCTTCAAAAGAAGTGCTGCAACAGTTGAAAATTAGCTCCCAAGAAGTACGGCCATATCAATTACAAGCATAGCAACAAAATTGTAAGAAGAATAGCAGGAAGTATATATGAACATGCAATCCTAAACAGCATATAGTGAGATAATATAGGCATGGATCAAGTTGAGTTGAGGAAGAATTAATGCGTACATATAAGAATAGCAAGTGCATATTGACGGAATTAAGCAATCAGTGACCAGAATACCTCTGAGAATAGCAAAATTATCTGGATTCCATGATTTGTCATTTGATTCTTCCCTCCTTGTCACAGAAAGGTCAGTACAAGATTTTGCTTCAGAAATGCAAGCTGTGAGAAGCCAAGAAGGCAAGTCAAAAGAGGCTGCATCTGCACATAAGCTTTCCTGCAGCGTATTTTTTAATATAAGAGTTTAAACTCATATAACATCAAATGCAGATGACTGTCAGCAAGAAAAATTTGTTTTCTGAAATGATAACATTAAGAAACCAGCATATATGGTTTCACGAATTTACAAGAAAATTCTAATTTCCTGGCAAAGAAAACACCAATTGTTTCTGCTTACCAGGTTATGAGCTTCATCAAATATCAGTATACTGTTGTCCCAATCAATGGCAAGAGATTTTCGATTTCCACGATCAATAAGGTAGTTATAAGGTGCAAACAAAATATCAACAACCTTGTGGAGCTCCCTTGATATGTAGTAAGGGCATCTACAAGTATTAGCAGACAGAATAATCACAAAACCATCAATGGCTACGACCTTTTAATATTATTATTTTTTTTTTGTAAAAGAGGATATTAAACCTACGGTCCAAATGTTCTTCCAATATTAACCAAATCCTCTATGTCGACAGGCTCATCTCCAAGATGGGGATTGCATTTCACATAATCTAGAATGTAAGAACAGACACATATAGACGTCAGATTTTGTTGAGATTATAACTGTATGGAAAAATAAACTTTGAGCTCAGCTGTTCAACCTCTTTATTGTATGTGATCTGCAAATGCAATCTGAAAGTGTCGGTGACATCTTAAACATTCAATAAAATATTTACTATGCTAAATTCGACCACAATCATCACCATAGAACTTTATCCATCAAATTGTTTTTTGAAAAAAAAAAATTCTAATTAATTATCATCCATGAATTCACCAAATATTCACAGCATTTGAAGGATTAGAATAGCCTCTGAGTGCATGCAAGAAGTAAAGAGAAAAAAAGAAGGGTAGAAATGTAGAAGCATTTAATGTCGAATTGATGCCCAAGTCTAGGAATAAGAAAATTAAATTTAACTTCATTCAGTGAGAAAATTTGAGGAAAGGCCAACTAACACTATGAAGAGAAGGGGAGGAAAACTGGAGCTAAATCAAGGATAAAAGAGAGCATCTTATACTTTACATAACAAGTCTCTCTATTGCAAATTACATGAATAGGATAGTATTTTACATTTAGCTAGTTGTCAGGCAAAACAAAATGAATGTTAGTATGAATGAACTGTTGCAACATAGTTTAGAATCAATGACACTTAAAGAGCTATTCGGAAATAGAGTGGTACTTCAATTTCATGAAAAAATGGAGTATAAAAAAAGAAGAAAACTGGAACTTCATGTTCAAATGCAACATTTCTCCATCTACAAAACAGGAAAACTAGTTTTTCATTTTTCAAATTTGTATTGAATTAGGAAAACACTTAATTTACAAGTTTTCCATCGTTTTCCAAATAAAGAAAAGACATAAACAATTCTTTTATATACAAAAAGATTAAAATTATTTGTTTTTACATTTTTATATTTAGTTAGTGTCATATTTAATTTTTATCATAAATCAAATATAAAGATGTTATTTAAGCTAACAATTTAACTTTTTATGATAATTTTTTATTTGAATGAAATAAATTCTACAATTAAATTATCATGAATACAAAATATTAAGATGACTTATAAATTATGGTTTTGTTTTTCTATGAAAAATAGTTGTAAATTGTAATCTTGAGATATTTCTTATTTTTGGATGGAAACATTCGTCTTCGTTCTCAACAAATGAACATGTTTTCCAGGTTTCCAGTGGAAAAGGAAAGCTGGTTTTGATGGAAACATTCATCTTCGTTCTCAACAAATGAACATGTTTTCGAATTTTCCAGTGGAAAAGGAAAACTGGAAAATGGAAAGAAAGCTGAAAATAAAAAAGAAAAATAGTTTCCTATTAATATAAATAAACCCTTACTCTCCTCCCTGCACAACCAGAAACTTTTATCCATTAATTTGTAATCCAGACTAAGTTTAGGATATAACAGCATAAGTTATTGAGAGCCCAAAATCTTGATTGTGAAATTTTCATCTAGATGGAAAGTCGTGTCTTTCAAGCATTTTGTGGCTACATTACCATAATAAAAAAATTGTAGATGGATTCAAGCACAACAGAAATGCACAAAGTATAATACCTGCAACACGGGAATAATGGGTGCATTGACGCTTTCCCCGTGTTTTGCAAATAAGATGGCATGCATTATTCTGTACTTTTCCACGTAGTAAGCTGACTTCCTCGTGAATGCATAACTGCTCCCGAGATCCTAATATTACCATTTTAGGCCTGCATATTCTTTAAATTTTAGCAAATTGAAATTCTAACTGAACCCAATAATCAGATTGATCCATTGAACTTGTCCTAATAAAAAGACTACTAGTACTACTAACACCACATCTATTGCAAAGAAGCCCAACACCCTTGATATCATTCAAAAAGAATATGTGAATAACTAACAACAATCCTCGATATAAAGACATTGGCTTCCACCATATGACACAAATACAGCTGACAGTAATAGACAAAAGCAACACATCAAGAACCGAATTCAATTCCATCCACTGTTAATAATTTTGACTGCAAAAGAAATCAAACCAGAAAATGAACTCCAACCTGTAGCTGCTCCTCTTCAACTCCTGAATCACTTGCCGAAGTTGGCTGTGCGTGCGTGAAGTATACACTATAGTCGGAAGATTGCGATCCTCAGATTGTGATGATGGCACAATATCCAATTTACCACCCGCAATCCGACCATTCCTTTCAATCTTACCAGTCGAAAATCCACCTAAACTCTTCCTCCAAGCCAATGTGGCACAAAGAAGGCATAGAGTTTTCCCGGTTCCCGTTGGACTCTCCAAAAGGGCATTACATTTCTGCCATATTTTTAACAAACAGCATAAATTTGTGACTTATAACACTAACAAATTAACTAAAATAAGTAAATTAAAGGCAGATTTTTCGATAATAGGACACAAAAGGATTAAAACTTGCAAGAATTGTATTTCAGATTGAAAAATGAAACAGCTGTCAAGCATAGCTATTGAAATTAATTAATTTCTCTAATTAGTTGATTTTTGTCGTGACGGAGCATTATCAGAAGCTAAGAATGGTGATGAGTGGAAAGTTTAAGGAAGCAATGAAACGGCAGCGTTCTATATTTGAGGACTTACGTTTTGGAGGGACTGTATGACTTTTTCCATGTAAACGAGCTGACAATCGTAAGCCTCGAACGGGAAATCAACGTCGATTCCCCTTATCTTGTAGGTCGGCATTTTCCTTTTCCAGGGTCTGGTTGGTTTCTCGGAAAGTTGTTGATGGTCTCCTGATTCTCTTCCCCGTTAATGAGATGGTAAGAGAATGAAAACCCTAGTATTAAAGCGAGAGATTTTCCCGCCACTCCGCTTGTCATTAACCGTTGTCGTTTCATTATTTATTCCTTTTCGTCTTCAGTTTTCTTTTAATTGAAATACCAAGTAAAAAATGTATACATACCGTTTGTTTTTATATTTAAAAAATATAAAGTTTTTTTATTTTTAATTATTTTTTTGTGTTCTTAGATGATTTTGATGTCTTAATATTAAAAATAAATTTTAAAAAATAAAAAATATATATTATTTTAATATATTTAAAAAAACATTTTAAAAAGCAATTAATATGATATTTCTAAACACCCTCTTAATTGGATGGTCATGGGGGATTTTATCAAATCGCATATGCTTTGCTTCCTTCCAAAAACTTTAACACATTCTCTTTTCTTAATAATATTATTATTAATTATTAACAAGACACTAAAAGGGTCTGGTTAAATAAACAATTTTACTGTAACTATGAACACAGAATTTGAGTAATTGAAGCCCGTGATAAAGCCTATACTTGCTAACCCGTCGGAAAAGAGGAATTTTTAAAATTGAATATTGGATCATTGAATGATATTATTTAGCTTATGAGATTTATCCTACTTGATCATCATTTGTTAAAACAATCTTGAGACCATTAAGAGCAAAAAAGAGGAAATATTTTGCAAGCAAGAGTTTGCAAAATATGACATAGAGTGGGCATTTAGGGTGTGCAGTCTCGTTTTGTAATTGTGTGTGGAATTGTGTGGTATTGAGATGAAAAAACGCTTGCAAATATTATGAAAGCTTGCATAGTAAGATACGATATAATTATTGAGGATAAAGCAGAAATGAACCTCGTATTTGATCGTGAACATGAAGTAAATTCTTTTATCAATGTCAGATGGTGAAACACTAAAAGTACATGATTTTCTTCAAACTCATAATCGAATCAGGAATAAAGTAATTAGCTCTCTATTATAAGAAGATTTGATTGAACATTTGTGGAAACAACATGATGACGAGTAAAATCATTAGATTTGAGCTTATTATGTTATTATAATTTTCCAATATTTTTATATTGTTTTATTTCTTGTTATGGTTGTACTATTTCAAGTTAATTAATCCTACTTGTTATTGTGTGCTACAAAAACTTAAAAAGGTTTTGTGAATTGATATCAAAGTAAAATTAAATATTAATCAACAAGTTTAAAATAACCAAGAAATTTCAACATTGTTAATTAAATATACACTAACCTGAAAATACATCAATCTAATTAATTAAAAAAATAAAACCTCTCTTTTCAATAATTTCCAACTTCTTATTTTTAAAATATGCTATAGAAATCGAATCCAACTTAGAAATATCTATTTTCATAATTTGATCTTCTTTCTCGATCCTTTCCAATTCTTATTTCTCTTGACTTTGTTGTATCATTGTAGTTTGTTGCTCTAACATAACTTTCTTGTCTTGTTTCTTTTGTTCCTCAATTTCAACTAGAGTATCCTTTAATTATTGTAAGAGATTTGTTACAGATGTCTCTCTCACTTTCTCTTTATCTTATTTACGTTTAAGTCATTTCTTTATAGTTTTCTGACCATTTAGCCTATCTTGATTAGTCAACGATTCACTATCTTGTCCTAAACTAACAGAATCAAGAGTAAATGGAGTTGATGAAGCGGGACTTGCACTAGCATGACCTTTTTGTTTTTTGTTTGACCTTTTGTTGTTGATTTGCACGCTCATATTGCCATTTGGATTCCTTTTTTTAAGATAACCCAACAATGTTCAAATTGAAATTATTTGCTAATACAAAAAGCATACATTTGTCGAGCATTATCATAACCTATTTTTGGGTTATTTTTCAATTCATGTTTTTTTTCTTCTCTTAAAAAAATACAAAAAAATAAAAAAATATTATAAAAAAATATATCAGTGAAAAAAGGATGCCAAAACGCTCAAAAAATTATGAAAAATTGGTTGAGGAGGTTCAAAAATACAAAGATTGAAATTTGACAATATTTTGTTGACTGATGAGAGCCTTATTGACAAAGAAAATTCAATTTGAGGAAGAAAAGTCCAAAATCAGATGTTTATATACTCAATTAAATTTTATTGAAGGTTTGATTGAATTTATGGAGGGTTTGATTGTAAGAAAAATTGATATTTAAGTCAATTTAGGCTTTAATTGAAAGAAATTAAAGTTCTGGGGTCAAATTATAATTTTTTAGAGTTAATTTGGTCAAATCAGGGCTTAATTGCATAAATATTAAAGTTTGATGGCTAATTAGGGACTTAATTGAAGAAATCCGAAACCAATGACCAAAATAAAAAA
>Ga0325401_1000720_pt1 | contig 25227 bp, 12 predicted proteins | sample PopdelMetagenome_FD_205666 | JGI IMG/M metagenome (GOLD analysis project Ga0325401, IMG submission 205666) | Populus deltoides microbial communities from Bellville, Georgia, United States - Xylem-PdKOR-R2 | ecosystem: Host-associated > Plants > Phyllosphere > Stem > Wood/Secondary xylem | place...
TAAACACAAGACTAATATTTTTTACAACAAAAAAAAATCAGACCTTAAAATAAATATACAAAAAAAAAATCATAAATCACTTTCTCTTTCTTTTATTTTTTTGAAGAAAAAAAAAGGGGGGTTCTAGCCGGGTCACTTGCCCAAGCAAGTGACCCGGCTGGACATAAAAGGGGTGCAGCTCTCTTTTGTGAAGGGAGAGCTACTGTTCAAGTGAATTAATTCACTTGAATAGTACAAACACATATATTACAAAGAAAAAGACCACACTAAAGTGCAAATACAAAGCAAAAGAAAGCATGCAACAGGTGAATAGAAAACCAACCTGGAGACGAAGAAACTGCAGTGGCGTTGGAAGAGTGATAGTTGCTGGGTCTGCGTCTGTCTTTCTTCTTATGTTTTGTGTTTGGGTCTGCCTATTGCCTCCTTCTTTACTCTGCGCCTCCGTCACTTTCTCTACTGATTCCTAACTTTCTTTTCCCGTTTCTGCAGTTTTTATTTGCAGAAAACAAATGGAGCAAAGGCATCTTTCTTATTTTTCTTTTGCTGTCTCTCTCCCGTTCTCTATTCTCTCCTCTATTTTCTTATTTTTCTGCTCTCTTTCTCATCGCCCTTTGCTAGGTCATTAGAGGGGTTTATATATAGTCTAGAATATCTCTATTTAGGAAAGATTTAATGCATTAATTCTAGGACGTAAATCCCTACTGATTTGCAGTAAAAAAACGCAAAAGGAAGCTGCAATATTCTGATTTTGTGCTGGTGCTTTACGTCTGATTTCTTTCCAGTTTTAGAGGAGGGTGTGGCTATTTTCTTTCCTTCCATAGGGCCAGCTGCTCCCTTTCAAATGAGGCAAGAAAAAACGTGGTTGCAGCTCCAAAATTCAGGCATGATGATAAAGGAAAAACAGCAGGAATTTGCAGCGAAAAAAGGAAAGAAATCAGATGGAGGGTACAGCTGCAAAGTCTCATTTTTCTTATTCGATGTGGAAAAAATCCTGTCATTTATGATGATCCAGCCCCCTCTCTCGCTTTCAATATCCTTCTTCAATTCAATCCCTCATTTTAACAATTTTCAATTCAGTCCTTGGTCCAAAAAAAATCCTTCGAATCAGCCCCGCGAACTTGGGCTATATCCTTCCCGCGACAGAATTTTCTGCCCTCACGTTAGATATTCAAATGGAAATATCTTGAGCTTCTGATATCAAAATCAAGTGATTCACAAGCCCAAATTCATCTACGCGTCTAGGACTAAAACTTTGATGAAGAAGTCGAAGTGAGATAAAATCTTTTTACAGAACAGAAACTGGCAGTAATCTAGTTGGTCAAAAGGAATCTCCAGGTCTAACTCAAAAACTGACGAATGACGAGAATCCTGATATGACTGAGAGTATGAACTAAGAACAAAAATCACAAAAACTAGGCCAAAAATAGAGTTTCTTTAGTGCAGACTCGGGTCAATATCCTTCTCGCGGCAAAATTCTCTACCTTCACGTTAGATATTCAAACGGGAACATCTTAGGCCTCTGATATCGAAATCAAGTGATTCAAAAGCTTAAATTCATCTACGCGTCTAGGACTACAACTTTGATGAAGGAGTTGAAGTGAGATAAAATCTTTTTACAGAACAGAAACTGACAGTAATCTAATTGGTCAAAAGGGATCTCTGGGTCTAACTCAAAAACTGATGAATGCCGAGAATCCTGATATGACTGAGAGTATGAACTAAGAACAAACATCACAAAACTAGGCCAAAAATAGAGTTTCTTTAGTGCAAACTCGGGTCAATATCCTTCTCGCGGCAGAATTCTCTGCCTTCACGTTAGATATTCAAATGGGAACATCTTGAGCCTCTGATATCGAAATCAAGTGATTCAAAAGCTCAAGTTCATCTACGCGTCTATGACTACAACTTTGATGCAGGAGTCGAAGTGAGATAAAATCTTTTTACAAAACAGAAACTGGTAGTAATCTAGTTGGTCAAAAAGGTTCTTGATCTGACAATACTGAGCATCCAAATCTAACTGAGAATCCGCTCTAAGAACAATAATCCCCAGGACCTAATAAAGGTGTACGTCAATTTTTCAATATGTAATGAGTGACAGGATATACCTAGGATGGTCAGATATCGTACGAAACTGAGTCAGAATCAGAGCCTAAGTTGGAACCAAAAAAAAAATTGCGACAGCAGCAAAACTATTTTTTTAGTGCAAATTCTGAGGGATTTATTCAACCTTAAAGACCAGATAAAAAAGAACGAATTTAGCATTATGAAGACTCCTGATCAACCTAAGAAAACCTGATGATTTTGGTAGTAAAAGGGATGGATAAAAAGAGCAGAAAACAGCTCAAACAAGGTTTCAAAATATTTCTTTCTGTGCCTTTGTCAATCTTTTGGCAAATATAAGCTAAACTCCTACACTCTGTTCAAAAGAGGTATACACCGTCTCCAGCATGTGGGGTCCAAAATTGAGTAACAACAACCACCAAATTAGAACCTTCGACTAAATGTCTATGACTAAGTGTCTAATCATGGAAAATAGTAAATCTATATTAAAAAACATCTCTAAATTTAGAAACAAGAAGTATTATTTCATCATCAACATTAATTGTAACATTCGGGCCTAACATATTATAATCTTCATACTAGGCTCAGATAAGTCATATCTATGTTGATTAGTGAATGGATTGCCAAACATACTTTCATCACCCTTTTGCAGCAAATCATTCATCAATAATATGTTTTACCTGTTCTTTACTGACATAGAAGAACAGGTGGATTGTTATACTTTTTTACCAATTCAACCAGAAGTTAGATAAATAAAAGAGTTAGTCGACTACCCATAAACAATACCACCATGGTCAATCCACATCGAATAAAAGAATTGATCATTATCTTAAAGTTATCATCACATGCAATCAATATAGGATAATACTAATATTCCTTAACTTGAAACTTCCAAGTTATATCAACTTTAATATCATTATAATTCCATCCAAGTTCAAGACATATAACTTGTTTCATTTTCGCAAATGACATGCCTAAATTAGCATTTAATAACGCACTACTTTTGTCATTGTAAGCGATATTATTGTTCACATCATGAGTAATAGTACTACCATAATCACATAAATAAATTGTTATAAGTCATTATGCAACAACCCGCATTTTCAAAATACAATAACGATGTTTCCACTAACCATATTCATGTAAAATTAGGTAAATTATATATATATATATATATATATATATATATATATATATATATCACCTCTCTAACTTTAATTTATTCTAACACATATTACATAAAACAACAAGTGTATCTTTCTGATTTTAACAAAATTTTGGCAACAACTCTTTTATACGAAAGCATTACCCAAAATTTTATCCTGAAATAAAATACCTACAAACACAATCACAACTTTCCAACTCATATCCAATCCATATAACCAAACTTAGGCAGCATTAGGCATACCACTCATTATATTTATCAACTCAACCCATTACAATAATAATCATTTCTCTAACACAAACTACTTCCACAGTTAGCACAATTTTAATATACTAAAATAAGTTATCCTTTAAAATCCATTTAGCAATTTTTACCGTAAAGTACAATAATAAATTTATTTATATAGAGCTACATTAATATTACAAAACCTACATCTACATAATATGAATTAGTAAAATTAATACTTAATTCTTTAACTTTGTTACAAACCTTAAAATATTAAACTAAAACATATATTAAATTTAGTTACATGCATATATGAAAAAGAAAAACATAAAATTCTACCTAAAAACATAAGTACGAGATCACTGTTACGATGACATATATGATGATCCTGAAATGCATAAAATGTAATGATGAGTAAAACAAATAACTAAGACTATCCATTTGAATATTGTATCTTGACTATAATAATTTCATTCCATTAAATTAAAGTTCCACCATTTGTTATTAATAAGACATACATATAACTTGGTCACGGTTAGCACAATTGACTTAATTTTGACCTATTTAGTCTTTGTTATTATGACTAACACCATCATTACGATTGAACCTATTAGCAATCCAATTTAGTCACCGTCATTATCACCAACCTTGCATATGCCTTCAATTAGTCACCACCATTACAAACCTTTTTTTTTTATCCAAATGACTCTTTGACATTACGATCGACCATTTTTAAGAACTCTAATATTTCATCATTTCACTAATTTCCATACTTTTATTTTTACAGAATACAATATAACTCTATCTAAACATTTTCTTTCACATGGATTTCAATTACGTATGCATAAAATTCTATCATCCTACTAGTCATAACCATCACTATTATCATTAAAAAATATTAAATCAAAGCAATTGAATCTCATTTCCACATTTCCATCTTTCTCATAAATAACAAACACTAGTTAACATTTCATTATTTACCCTACCATATTTATACACAATCTTAAGCATTCCAAACATCATATAAACACCAAAAACCAATCCAATTTAATCACATTACCAAATCCCCTAAAATACCCAATGATGGCTGACACTTAGGGTTTCAATTTTTAAAATGAGTTTTCAATTTCTTTAATTTTACACTTAATCAAGTCATGTTCACATCAAATTACCAATAATTTCACAAGTTTGCATTTTTCCTCAACATTTACATAAACCCTAACAATCCTAAAATTTATCCAATTCATCATATAATTGACCCAATTTAAGCCATTTTTGTACATTCATAATAAGGTTTCTGAATTAATTTTAAAAGTTAAGGGTTTCCCAATTCAAAACCAAAATCCAACTAGAGTTTAAAATTTTTAGGTTAGAAACCTCTTATCATAACCTATTTTCGAGTAATTCCTCAAAATTTACCTTTTTTCATTTTAAAATAAAAAAAATAAAAAATAAATAATAATAGCAAGAAGATTGATATTTTAGCAAAAGCAAGATGAGAGGATTTCAAATATACAGAAAAATCAAGCTGCAATTTTGGAAGGAACTGGGACTTTAATCGTACCCTATTTTATCCAATATTGGAGAGACAATGCATATTCAAGATCAAATTAAATGATTATTGGATGAATCTGTATAAAAATATCATTATTTAAGAATGATATCTATGAACTGTGAAGATAAAATACAATTCATTAAGGATGACCTCGGTAAAAAGTCTTTAAATAATCTTTTATTAACTATTAAGATACATCTTAGTAGAGATGTGCATAATGTAATTCATGATATATGGCCCTATTTGAATAAAAAAATATGCTAGACATAGTCTTATGAGTCTGACTAAAAAAGACCCTCTTTGTTTTTTTTAAGAAAACATGATGGAAAGCTTATCCTCAACCTATAAAAGGCGTTTAAGTCATTTTTTGATGTATAACCAAGAGAGGATATAAGACATAATCATAACTTCTTATACATATAAAGTTCTGACATAAAATAAGTAAAAATAAAATAAAAGGCACTAACTGGCCTATTCATATAAGTGATATGATTGTATTTCTTTTCCATGTCTGTAAAATCTTCTTACCCTTTCCTTTATTTTTATTCAACTCATACATTCAAAGAGTATAAAAGAGTGTAGAAATGGCAGGATCATTAGCTCATAAAATAAAAATATATTTGTGTTTTTTTTAATCCAATCTTGGAAAAGAAAATGAGTTATTAGAATCAACAAATTATCTTGGTAGGGTACTAGTTGAGAGAAATATTTTTTAGTGTATAGAGGAGGTAGCCTTAAGATAATGAGATGTGTGTCAACAATTGTATCATACCAAAATCTTTAGCCAAAGAGAACATCATTAGAAAAATAATTAGAGAGGAACTAAAGGTTTTGACAATATCTAAACGAATAACTACAATTCTTGAACATCTTAATGCCTTTATTGCCTTATCAAGTAATTTAGGCATATTAGAAAAGATATTTTAGATTGTCTCCTAGACTCAACTGAGCATTCACCAGAAATCTATAGGTTTGTTAAATGTAAATGGTTTTTATAATAATTTGTTATCTTTTCATGATCATATTGTGGAAAATAAGTTTATAACATCTTCGTCACAACCAATTATAATCTTTGTTGCGACTGTTGAACAATTGATTGATTAACTAAAAACTTTCATCCTTGAAATTGATCCATCAATGAATCACGTAGATTGGTCAACCATGGAAAGCCATAAAAAACATAGATTGGATTTGAGCCTTGGTGTGTAAATATTTATGTCTTTTGGTTTTACCCATATCATATTACTTTCTGTTTTTTAGTAATTGTTATTTCAGGTGTTTTCTTCTATACTCCACCTTTCTAACTTAAACGTTGAGGATAATGTCTCATTTTGGTTTGGGGATAGCATAGTTGAAATCATTTAAAAAAAAATTATTTCTAATGTTATTAAAACCATTTGATAGAACTGTTAAAGTAAGAGGAATTTATATTTTTTTTTACTCTTGAGATGAACCATAGTAAATATTTTCCAATAGTTATTTGCAAAATTCATAATAAGGTTTTATTATATGTTTATTTTTTAATTATTCAATTTTACACACTCTCGTATTGTTATCACTTAATTCTACTCATATACATATATAGAAAGTATTCATAATTGAATTATTACATTATTTGTGTTCTTTTATCAATGGTAGCAATTAAGGGAATAATGATATGATCCAAGCAATGTTAGATTCAGAATTTGGTGTAAATGTTCCTGCCATCCAGGTTTATACTATTGAGGATAACTTCAAATTAAATCGTTAGATCGAGTTGAAACTTTACCTGAAGATTCCAGAGGTATGTTTCTATATTGAGGTACAATTTCAAGTGAATTGGAGTACAGGAAAGACTTGTGATATAAGTCAGAACAGGCTGTATAAATTTTGTTATTTACTTCCTTTTGACTTGTGAACTTCTTATTCGGCAAGGATCCTTTTTCCTATAAGGATGTGGGAGCTTGTTTTGGGAGTTTTCTAATTCCACAAGGATCTTTAATGGGAAGCAATATAAGTTCCAAGTGTAGTAAGGATTCATTAATGTTCCAGAATCCCTTTCATAGAAATATTCCCTTATTCATCTTAGTTACACAAGGAAAGAAGGGTTTGTGGTATTTAATGACAGATTAGTTATTTTTATTATTTTCTTTCATATTTGGGCTTAATTAAAACTTTATTTTAAGCTAGGATCCAAGGCTTGTTTGGATCAAAATTTTGGCTTACTAGTAAAGGTTTATGAGTCAGTTTTGTAAGTGGGTCAAATCAGTTCACCAGGGTAGATCCATTAGGGTTAATTTTTCAAGAACTATTTAAACTCATGTAACCTAAATTTTAGCAGCAATTGATGAATATCACTCTTGAATTTTCAGTTTAATGAGTGAGAGTGATTCTTGCATTCTTCGGTTCTTGAACAAACTGAATCTAACTTATTGAAGATTAACTAGCTCCGTGATATCATTCTACTTCATTCCAATAGTGTTGGTGCATTGAGACAGCTTTCCATTGTGTCACACTCCTATCAGATCAATTTTAGCTTTCCAAGATAAGATCTCAATCTTGATTATGGGTTGTGTGACCACATCATTATGAGGTTCATATTAGTTGATATTAGAGTTATGCTCTAAAACAATATCATATCCTTTTGTTATTTTCATTTTTTTAATGTTCCTTTAAGTTGTTTAGTGTTTGTGTAGTTCATTTTCTTGTTGTTTATGTCAGCAACATCTAAAAAAAAAAAAGATTTATATTTCATCTTGTTTCTATCTCTAACCAAATCAATAGCATATAAAAAAAGAAAGAGATTAATTGAAATTTGAAGGATGATTCAATTCTGCCACATAACATAACTCTTAGTGAATTATAAGCAAACCACCTCAAAATCAATTGAAACTTCATATTCTATCTATTGGGGGTGAGATCACTCCATACATTAAATTTGGGTTTATTTTGATATCATTTGCTTAAGATTTTAATTCGAGGTTTAATTCTGGCGCAAACTAATCATACAAGAGGTTTGGGTACGTGGACATAAAAGAACAACCTATAAACTGAGATGTTTTTGTTTGTTTGGTATCAGAATACCAAATATTGAATTTGTGGGCATTTTGAGATTGTTTGGTCTGGATTTCAATTATGTTATGTAAAAATTGCATAACAGGTTAGATTTGCGTCAAGTTCCAAAACGTGATCCTTACTATTTGTTTTTGTTCAAATATTTTTGTTTCTATTACTTATTTATGAGTCAAGTGATTGTTTTCACTAATATTTGCTTCTGTTTTATTTCGTGTCTTCGTCTCGTTCACAATTCGTATGAATTTGCATTGTTACTCACGAAATCATAATCATAGTTTTGTTATGCTTTGTTTTCAGTATATTTATTGATTCTTGAGTCTAAAAATTATAATTGGATTGCTCTGCGAAGACTACTAACTTTGATTTGTTGATTTTAATTCCTAAAGAACCAAAAGAAAGCAAGTTGTGAGGTAAAACACGTAGTGAGCTTATTAGAGTGAAAAACATTGATTTTTATATGAAATATGAGAGGTGTAAGGATATATTTTGTGCAACTAACCAAATTTAATAGATTTAAAGAATGTCTGAAAACAACGAATTAGTGACACAAAACGCTGACATTGCTTTCCAATTGCGAGCCTTAGGCCAGCAACTCGAGCTCTTGTCTAGGATGTACAAGGATCTAAAAGATGAGGTGAATTTGATAAAGCAACAAAATAGTAGGGCTGATCGCCAAGAAACTACAGTCCATAGGACTGTACAAAATGTCAAATCTGATTTTGAAGAGTTTGTTGACGAAAATGCAGATGCTGGTAAAAATGATTATGATTTTGCATATGTTAGCTAAGGAATCAAGTTTGGACCAAATAGGGCTAGGAAGAACATGAATTTTAATGGCATGGGGAATTATGAAGATGTGGATGGGGAGTTGGACTCTATTAAACTGAAAATTTCTAACTTTCAAGGTAAAAACAATCTCAAGGTGTATTGGAGGGGGAGAAAAATACGGATTGGATTTTTTATTATAGTAACTATTTAAAGGCAAAAAAGTTGAAAGATGATATGGATTCGATGAAGCAACAGATTAGTAGGGTTGATAGGAGGAGATTCAATATGAGTAAGGAAGATAAACGGAGGTTACGAGTTTCAAATATTTATGATCATAATGCTTCTATGAAGTTAGATAAAGAACGTGAGGCTAAACGACTTGCAAGGGTTTATGAAGAAACAAATAAAGAATGTGAAAAATGAAGAGCTTTAGTTCAGCGCTAAAAGGAAAAAATGAAAGAGGGCAGCAGTGGTTATCATTCAAAAATATGTTGCAAGTGGATGGCAAGGCGTGCTTATTTGAAATTATTATCGACTACTACATTTATACAATGTTGTTGCAGGCAAGTACTTGCAAGAAAACAACTCCAAAGGCTTCAACTAGAGGCTAAGAAACTGTCCATTAAACCTATTGGTGATTTAAGGACGAATCATCTTGAAGAGAGAGGGAATGATACGACCCAAGTAAGGTCAGATTCGGAATTTGGTGTAAACTTTCCTACCGTCCAGTTTTACGCTATTAAGGATAACTTGAAATTAAATTGTTGGATCGAGCAAAGACTTTACCAAAAGATTCAAGAGGTATGTTAATATGTTGAGGTTAAATTTCAGGTTAATCAGAGTACATGAAGGACTTGTGATATAGGTCAAAACAGGTTGTACAAATTTTTGTTATTTACTTCCTTTTGACTTGTAGACTTCTTATTTGGCAAGAATCCTTTTTCTACGAGGATGTGAGAGCTTGTTTTGGGAGTTTCCTAGTTCCATAAAGATCTTTAATGGACAACTATATAATTTTCAAGTGTGGCAAGGATTCATTAATATTCCAAAATCCTTTTCATATAAGGATTCTTTATTCATCCTAGTTATACAAGGAAAGGAAGACTGGTGATATTTAATGATAGATCAGTTATTTTTATTATTTTCTTTCATGTTTGGGCTTAATTAAAACTTTGTTTTAAGCTAGGATCCAAGGCTTATTTGGATAAGAGTTTGGGGTTCTTAGTAAAGGCTTTTGAGTCAGTTTTGTAAGTAGGCTAAATCAGTCCACTATGGTAGATCCATTAGGATTATTTTTTTCAAGAACTATTTAAACTCATGTAACCTAAATTTCATCAGCGATTGATGAATATTACTTCTAAATTTTTCAATTTTAATGTGTGAGAGTGATTATTGCATTCTTTAGTTCTTGAGCGAATTAAATCTGACTTATAAAAAATTAACTAGTTTTATGGTGTCATTCTACTTCATTCTAATAGTGTTGGTGTCTTGGGATAGGTTTTCATTGTGTCACACTCCTATTAGACCTATTTTGGCTCTCCGGGATCAGATCTCAATCTTGAGCACTAACCTCTCCTTCAATGATGAACACCAATCACCATCAATTTTTTTACATATTCATATTTATTTTCTTAGCCAATATTTTAACTAATTTGGTGGAGATTTTTCTCTTTAGTCCTTAATATTTTTCTTAATGTATTATTTTTCAGTTGAAAATCCCTCTAATAAACATGGGGTTTATAATTCTTCCTTCTTTTTTGAGATTTTGTTTGTAAAATAAAAAATCACCTTCTTCTAGAAATAGTTCTAAATACTTTCTTTTAATTTCTAACTCTCTTTCCAATGTCTCATTTTCCACTTGTGATTTTCTTCATATCACCTTTCCTTTAGGCACCACTTTATTTCACAAATGTGTTTCCCGTTGGTCAGTAACCTTTACCAGCTTAACCTCATATATTAAATCTTCTTGAATTTCTATTGCCATTTGGGAAAGGGCTTGAGAAGGATCTAGTACTACTTTTTTTACTAGATACATATGAAACACGATATGTATCTTCGATAAATGTATTGACAATGCTAATCGGTAAGCCATTGGTCCAATCCTTAATATAACTTTAAAGGGAATAATATACCTTGATGTTAACTTCCCTTTCTTTTCAAATTGAATTACATTTTTCTAGGGGATAGCTTGTAAAAATACTTGATTACCAACTTTGAATTCCAATGATCTATTTTGGTTATCAATGTAACTTTTCTACCTATCTTAAGCCTATATTTCATTTTGGCCTTAATTTCCTAAATCTTGTTTATAGTAATATGTACCAATTTTGATCTTAACTATTTCTTCTTGCCAACTCCATCCTAACATAATGGAGTGCAATATTCTTTTTCCCATATAAAGTTTCAAATGAAGCAATACCTATGATGGTCTGATCATTATTATTCTAAGTGAACTTCACAAAGGGAAAATGCTTGAAAAGATTGGAATTCTAGATGAAAAAATTAAATCTTTATGAAGTCAATTGGTTCAAATCAGGGGTAAAATTACAAGAAAATCAAAGTTTTAGGGTCAATTAAGGGTTAAATTAAAGAAATTTATAGCAAAGAAAAATTTTGAAAAGGCGTCAAACTCTAAGGACCCAATTGATTGAAATCAGGGGTGAAATTGAAGAGATTTGAAAGTTTAATGGTCAATTTGCATAAATTCAAAACCAAGAACCAAAGTGAAAGAGGTGTTGGAATCTAAGGCTGAAATTGAAGTTTGATAGGGGCAAAATTGCATAAAATCATAAGTTTAAGGTCAATTAAGGGTGCAATTGAAAGAAATTAAAAGCTAGAGGACCAAATTGGACTTTGGCCAAACCCCTAAATTAAAACACTAAAAAGTCCAAAGCAACATTTTTTTAAACAGTAAAAAAAAAAAGAGATAGACCAAACAACTTATCATCTAGATACTGTTCATCTTCATTATTTTCACCTGAAAAAGTTGTTTGGATAGCTACTTTTCAGGAGCATTTCATGCTTCATCTCTCTAATATTTGACTACAACCTAATATGGTTCATTCTAGTTGATTCACACTAAAGCGATCATAACACCACTTCATAGATGAACATAAACATGTTGAGATTGAAAAGTAAGATAGATAGGCCATAAATAAGCACAAGCTTGTTGAGATTGGAAAAAAATGATATAGATGAGATACAATTGGTATAATAATATAGATATTAAATGTTGATGAGCCATATATAGGTATAACACGTATTGGGATTGGAAAATGATATAGATAAGCCATAATTAGTGTAATAGATGTTGAGATTTAAGGGTGATAATGATGCATCGTAAATAATGTAATATATGTTGATATGAACTAACAAAATTAGTTGATTCAAAATAACATATTAGGTGTTTTGAAATGATTAAATGTGGTTGGTGAATCCAAAATAGCATTCATAAATGTTAAAGGTATTAAGATGATCCATAATTAAACTAAAGTATGACATATGAGTATGGTAGGGGATAATAAATCCTAAACTAGTTTTGGACCATGAAATAATATTATTTGAGAAGGTTATAGCAAGGTGGTTAAATCAAAATGCGAATGAGAATGATTGTAATGTTATAATGAATTCAATTAATAATGTATTAAGGTAGGTTAAGAAATAGATTAATTATCAAGAAGTTATTATGAGTATGACAATGATAGTTCAAGCGTATAATAAAGAAAATGAGAGTTCATTAATTATTGAATAAAATATATTAAGTTGGAAATTTGACATATTTGATGTGCTTATAGAAGTGTTAAAGATATTGTGTTTTGCTCATAAAGATTTGTCAAATGCTAGTAACCATAATGGTATTTATTAAAATTTTGTGATCATATATGTTTTACAAGGTATCTTTCCTTGAAGATCCTAGTTCCTAATAAAATATTATCGAGCTACCTAGCCTTCCATATTGGATATGACTTTGTAATGTCTAATGAATTATGTTAAGTAATTAACTTAAGCATATGTTAAGTTTAAATCATTTGGAATAGTAACTACTAAAATATTACATTGTTAGTCTCTGTGTGTGTATGTTGTTATGTTATTTCAAGGGTCTCATTAAACAATATTGTATAATATGATAATTATATTTGATTGTTATGGTTTGAGGGTATGTTTATGGCTACATGTGATATCGAATATGTGAGTTATTGTGTTGGATTGTTATTGTTGTTGTTGTTATTGTTGTATGATTCAAGAAAACTTGTTGAAGAAATCCTAAACTCAAATTACAGCCATGAAACAATTACCAGCCACTCTTTCCTTATTTAAACATAGACTCTTATTTGGGGTCCTTGTTGCTTCGCTATTATTGTTGCTTAAGTTTAGGACTTGATTTATATCTTTAGTAGGGATTTTTCTATTTTCCTTATTTTGTTATTTATTTTTGTAAGTAATTGTATGGTTGCTTAGGGTTGCCAACTTATAAATACAAGCAACCCCCACACATTGGAGATACTTTTGATTTTGAATAAGAATTTCTTTCAGAAACATTACTCCATTACTCGTGAATTCGGGTGTTGTATTTAACTCGTGGATTCGAGTATTTCCTAGAAAAAGACGGTGACCTTTTTTGTTGTTAGCTTTTCGTTACGTCATTATAGGTATTTGAAACAAGATAAAATTTTGGGTAAAGTTCTAATATAGAGAAGATTCTGTTGAAATTTTGTTAATATTATATATTTTATAAATTAAGTGGAAAATAACATAAATGGAAATATTTTCAAAGATCAATATTTTCATGCGTAATTGCATGAAATCAACCATAATTGCATAAATTCATATCTAATTTCAACCAATCCATACAAAATTCTCCAAATCAGCAATTTATCCAAACATTTAACTTAACATAAAATTCATCGAAATCCAACCTAATTCATTTTATTTTCATGCTCAATTACATGAAATCAACTCTAATTGCATGAATTCATAGCTAATTTCAACCAGTTCATATAAAATCTTCAAATTCAACAACTTACACAAACATTCAACACAACGCAAAATTCAATTTAATTCATATTATTTTCATGCTGAATTGCATGAAATCAACCCTATTTCACTTAATTCATAGCTAATTTATATATAAAAAATCAACAAACTTGAATCTTAAACTAACCCTTAACAATAATTTAATCACAACTATATCAATCACAAATTAAATATAAAAACCAGATAATTAAAAGAAACGTAGGATGTTTAACTTGCTTTTGTGATTGGGAATTAGTGGTAGTGTGGTGGTCGTGGCTATGGAGTGGTGGTAGCAGTAAAGGTAACGTGAAGAGTGGAGTTCATCATTGATGGAGAGGTTAGTGCTCATTATTGATAGTGTTGTTTATTGTGCTATTGTCGGTGAAGTTAGCAATGCTAGAAATAGGTAGAGAATGTCTATTGGCAAGAGAAGTGGGCATGCCTTGCATATGTGCCTGGTATATTGTGCTTGCACATAAATTTTATATGTGAGGTGTGTTGTGCTTGCATATAATTTGTGTGCGGCAGGTGTGTGCATGTTGGGTTAGTATTAGATAGTCCAAGGTGAGTCAAGATTGGACAAAAAAGAGGTCGTTTGGGCCAAGCTCAAATGGCTAGGATGCCTAACTATTGGGTCAAGCCTAAATGAACAGGATTTATAATTGTATAGGCAAAATAACCTTTATTTATTTTATTTTATTTTTGTATTTATTTTTAAACATCGAGCCTAGAGAAAAAAAGGCTACAATCACCACAACCCAAGACATAGTCCGTATGAAGTCCATTTCTATCTTAATTTTTGATGACTTCATGAAAACACATACATACACATTTTTTTACTTTATATATAAAGAGTATAATAAAGGCTACATAAACCAATCAATTGTAGGGGTTTGAAAACCAACCAATAGATCAAACCAAAAAAAAATTAAAAAAAAACTAAACTAAGAAAAAAAAACCAAATAGACCAATTAAGAAACTAGAAAAATTACTTGGTTTGATTTTGTTTTGGTTTTAAAAAGTTGAAACCAATTGAACTGAACAAAATCAGATCGATTCAATCAAGTTTGAACAGAAACAAAGGTCAGATTACATGTTGAAACTTGGAGGTTGAAACAATCTAGCATTCTTATATTGTTCTTTTATTTTGATGAAGACCCAATCCACCCTCACCTCAACCTATCTGATTAGTACTTAAAAGTGCATTTTTATCAAGGTTTTATATCATCATTTTTCACTTGAAGTATCAATAACTCCTTAACTAGAGTATGTTTTATAATAACAAGTCTGATAATATAAGATACCTTTAATTTATGGTAAATGCTCATTTTAAATACAAGTCTGTCACATAAATCAAAGGATTGGTTGATGAGTTTAACTACTGAAATTGAGGAGACAAAGAGAGGACTAAGCTTAAAAAAGAGATGTTGGTTCAGTCCAAACAGGAACATCATTAGGTTATTGGATCATAACTGGAGTTGTAGAACTTGGATTTAAATCTGATTTATATGTATGGAAAGCTAAGACATAGGCCTAAAACTTTCATGAGAGTCCAAGATTTAAAAGTGTCATTTTCAAGTTCAAATGGTAGCAACAACGAAGAAATCGGAATCTGTCCTGCAACCCAGACATTGTTCAGTGTTCAGCGTATATCTCGAGTTCTAGCAGTCCAAATGCGCCGATTCTTGTTTTTTTAGAGAGTTGAGACAATTTTCTAGAACTTGCATGAGGACTATCTATTCAAATTCTGATGTTAGCAATGATGTTTTGTTCAGACATGAAGATAAGGATTGTCACCAAGTCAAGATGTGGTCACCCACTTAACAATTAGTCATCAAATCAATAATTCTGAATTTTGGCCTATATAAGGAGGCATTTGTCATGCATTTAGGTATCTTTGTTGTTCAAATCAAGATCTTGCTCTTACTCTCTTTCTTTGTATTTTGTAATGTTAAAATTTTATTCCATGTTATATTTTTCTTAATCTCTTGTTTATGCTTTTCATTTCTTTTACTATACTTATATAATTATGTTCTTATCTTGTTTATCTATGTTTCTCTTATTCATAATGTTCAGCTAATTGTATTATGTCAAGGTGAAAAGATTACACTAATGGTGTAATAATATGTATAGTATAAACTCAACATGGACTTTAATGTTTGATACTAACATGTTTTGTATTTATTATCTTACTCACTCTTAATACCTTACTTGTTAAATGGTTAATCTAGATTTGTGTTGAACAACCCTTGGTACAACAAATACTTGGCACTTTCATAGCCCAACTGTATGGTATAACCGATACATGTGCTATGAATGGAACTTGATTTGTTGTTAACATAAGTTATCACCATGAATACCTAATAATATTTACAAGTATTGGCATTACTCGAATAAGATAATTAATGTAATCATATTAACAATTTATAATCCGATTGGAACCTCCTTTGTGTGTGGTTTCCAGTCAAGTAATAAAAAGAATTTATACTATATTTGTTTGAAATATCATTAGTGGATCCTCTAACCTTGACAATTTGTTTTATATTTGTTTAAATCCTAACATGAATATCATATCGCAAAGCTCTATTCAACTCATTTTCTGTTATTATCTATTTTTTTATTTATAGTTTATACAGTTAACCTCCCTATGGTTCGACCACGATCTTGCTGGGTTATTTATTACTTCGACACTCCTGCACTTGGGATAAGACATTAATCTTTTGATCGTGTCACTATCCCCCTCCTATCTTTATCTTCCTTTACCCTTAGGTGATATAAAGTTATGGTTGTATATATATGATGTACCATTTGATCCTAACGAAACAATAAACCATTTATTTTCTTAAGATAGTATCAGAGCAGCATCCTAGTACTTGAACCTTTCTACACCTTAAAAAAAAATCGTGTCCAATCAAACACCACTAAAAGCCAAAAAAAAAATTCCAAAAATCCCGATATGGATTCATCACATCCATACTTTGTTCATCAATCAGATCATCCTGGTCTCATGCTCGTACTAATAAAGTTAAAGGGGTCAATTACCCATCTTGGAGTAAATTCATGATTCATACTCTCACAGCCAAAAACAAAGTTAGCTTTACCAATGGGTCTATCCAACCTCCTTCAGAAACTGAACAACCAACATAATACGCTCTCTGGAATCGATGCAAGAATATGATTTTATCATGGCTTGCTCACTCGGTGGAACATGATTTGGCCAAAGCAATCGTTCATGCCAAGATTGTTCATCAAGTGTGGCAAGATTTCAAAGACCAGTTTTCACAAAAGAATGCACCAACCATATATTAGATACAGAAATCCATCACCTCTCTCTCACAAGGCACCATGACAGTTTCAGATACTATAAAAAACTCAAAGATCTCTAGGATGAATTAGAAACATATCAAACCCCTCTTACATGTAACGAGATGACAACACACAATACACGAAAGGAAAAAGATCGAATGATGCAATTCCTTATAGGCCTCAATGACACTTACAACAGTGTTCATAGCAACATCCTTATGATGTCTCCATTGCTTAAAGTTTGCCAAGACTATTTACTGGTCATCTAAGATGAAACATAGCGACAAATAACATCAGGATCAATAAAGAATTTTTCTATTGTAGTTGTTATTCATAGCCGATCAAACAATATGTCGAATAATTCCAAAAACAAACATTATGAGCATTGTGATAGAAACGGTCATACAATTAAAGAATGTCGGACCCTTAAATTTCACTGCAACTATTGTGACAGGAGAGGCCACACTGGGGATAGGTGTAAATTAAAAAATGGGACATGGATACCCAATGCAATGGGAACTCAATACAGTAGGCATAATCAATCCAAGCAACAACGTCTAGGGTCGAATGGGAACACCAATCCGCATGGGCCTTTCCTGCTGCCTACACAGTAGACAAAACTCCAGTGCATGGGGGCTAATCATATGGCTTCAGCAAGCCAACCCAACTGGCTCCTCAACCAATCTCTTACATGGGCTCTCTACAGAGCAACTCCAACAACTAGCACAAGCTATTTCTATGATAAGTTCAACTCAATCTCTTACATGGGCTCTCTACAGAGCAACTCCAACAACTAGCACAAGCTATTTCTATGTGTTCACCAAACCTTGAATTTTAGATAATGGAGCTACTGATCATATCACTTGTGACTTCACACTATTAATTTACCCACTGGCTCTTGAGCCCCAATCACTTCCATTGGCACCATACATTCAATTCAAATATCACATTAGATAAAGTTTTATGTGTTCCATATTTTCATCTAAATCTCATGTATGTTAGTAAACTCACTAATTCTCTAAATTGTTGTGCCATTTTGTTTCCTACCTTCTATATCTTGCAGGAATTGGCTACGGGGAAGATGATTGGCTCGGGTAAATAGCGTGGTGGTCTTTATTACATGTCTCTTTTGCAAAGGACACCTGTCTCATATCAAGTTTCCATCTCCTCTCATTTATGACACATACGACTTGGACACCTGTCCCCTTCTCATATTAGATTAGCTTGTCCATTATTGCCTTCTAATACTATTTTTCTTGATAATAATTATAGTGTTTGTCCCATGGCCAAACAAACAAGACTTATGTTTTCTCTAAGTTCAATATCCACTAAAGCTCCTTTTGATTTGTTACATTGTGATATTTGGGGTCCGCACAAAATTCCCACACATTCAGGGGCACGCTTCTTTCTCACCATTGTAGATGACTTTACTAGGTGCACATGGAATTTTTTATGCAACATAAATCTAAAACCCAAAACCTCCTCAAATCTTTTATTACTTTTGCTCATACTCAATTTCAAGTCAACATTAAAACCATTTGGGTAGATAACGAGTCCGAGTTTTTATCCATGAGGAATTTGTTTTCAAAATAATGACATTGCTTATCAACGCACTTGTGTTTGCACTCCCCAACAAAATGGAGTCGTCAAATGCAAGCATCGCCATATTCTCACCGTCGCACGTGCATTACTTTTTCAATCTCATTTACCCATTATTTTCTAGGGTGAATATGTCTTGACCGTTGTCTGCCTCATTAACCAATTACCTTCACTATTACTCTCCAATAAATCACCTTTTGAATTGTTATACAATCATTCCCCCTCACTTGACCACTTGAAGGTTTTTTTATTGTCTCTGTTATGCAACTTTTATCCATCATATTTAAAAACTTAACCCCCAGCCACACATTGTGTCTTTGTTGGATATCCTACTAGCCAAAAGCGTTACAAACTTTACAATTTGGAGACACATAAATTCTTTGTCAGTCGTGATATTCTATTATGTGAAAATCCATTTCTCTCTATTTTCTGCCTCATCTACCTCACAAACCCCTTCACCTCACTTTTCTTTTGATTTCCATAAGAGCTGGACACCACCAGCTGATACACCCAACCCACCAATCATTATGCCTAACCTAAATGCCGACCCACCATAAGCACTTGATATACCCACTCTTCTACCCCATCTATATTCCCTTCGCTTGTGTTGTTACCATCCATCAAACCTACCCCTACACAAACAGATCACCCCATTCCTCTTCCTCCTCCCTAGCAATCCACTCGCCCTAAGCATCCATTGTGCATACATGTCCACCCACGTCAATCACTCAACCTCAACGCCTCGTTCTGCCTCAAGTACTCAGTATCCTCTTTCTCACTTCATTACCTACTCTCATTTATCTTCTACCCATTGTGCATTTCTTGCTAAGATTACAGGTCACACAAAACCCATATCCTATGCTCAGAACTCATATCCTATGCTTAGGCTATTCTTGATCCAAATTGGCGTCATGCTATGACTGCAGAATTAAAGGCATTGCAACATAACCACACCTGGAGTTTAGTTCCACTACCTATAGGTCATAAACCGATCGATTGCAAATGGGTTTACAAAATCAAATACACGTCTGACCGCACCACTAAGCGCTATAAGGCTTGACTTGTTGCTAAAGGCTACACTCAAGTTTAGGGCATTGATTATCATGAGACTTTCTCCCCTATTGCCAAGCTCATTACTCTTCGTTGTCTTCTCACTGTTGTTGCTGCTCATCATTGGTTCGTCCACAAATTAGATGTCTAGAACGCTTTTCTCCATGGTGATATATATAAGGAGGTGTACATGGAGCCTCCTCTTAGTCTTCGCCGATAGGGGAAGAATGTTGTGTGTCGGCTTAATAAGTCACTCTATGGCCTCAAACAAACTTCCAGAAACTAGTTTTCCACCTTCTCATATACCATTCAAAAGGTTGGTTACCAACAATCCAAAGCTAATTATTCTCTTTTTACCAAGGCTCAAGGCACTTTATGTACTGTAGTTCTTATCTATGTTGACGACATACTTCTTGCAGGAAATAATCTTCAAGAAATGGAATGTTTAAAAAGGTTCATTCTCAATCGCTTCCGCATCAAAGATCTCGGAGACTTGAAATACTTCCTGGGTATTGAATTCTCTTGTTCCAAGAAAGGTATTTTCATGTCTCAAAAAAAGTATGCACTTGATATTTTGCAAGATTCAGGACTTCTAGCTGCATGTCCAGACATGTTTCCAATGGAACAGAACTTGAAACTCACTCCTACAAATGGAAAATTACTAGATGATCCAACCAAATACAGGAGATTGGTTGGCCGATTGATCTACCTTACTGTCACAAGGCCTGATATAGTCTATCCTATTTGAACATTAAGTGAATTCATACATCAACCCTTCAAAACTCATTAGGATGCCATCATACAAGTCCTTAAATACATCAAAAGGACTCCAGGTTAGAGTTTGTTGTTTTCTACCACCAACAAGCTTACATTAAAGGCTTTTTGTGATTAAGATTGGGAAGGTTGTTATGCAACAAGGAGATCGGTTATAGGATATTGTGTTTTTCTTGGAAATTCACTCATCTCATAGAAATCCAAGAAACAAGCTAATGTTTCAAGATCATTAGCAGAAGTTGAATATCGAGCTATGGCCAACACATGTTTGGAGCTAACTTGGTTACTCTTTATACTACAGGATTTAAAAACCCCATAGACAGCTCATGCACCATTGTTTTGTGATAATCAGGCAGCTTTGCATATTGCAGCTAATCCTGTTTTTCATAAGCATACAAAGCATATTGAAATTGATTGTCATATAGTTCGAGAAAAACTACAAGCCGAAGTAATTAGTCCTTCATATGAACCTACATGCTTCCAATTGGCAAATGTTTTTACAAAGGCCTTGGGAAAGGATCAATTCGTGACATTGCACAAGTTAGGATTTCATGATATTCACTCCCTAACTTGAGGGGGAGTATTAAGAAATATCTTTGTAAATATTAGTAATACCATTACTTGCTCAAAATTAGAGTAGATCATATCCCACTAATTTTGAATCACAGTTTCAAATCCTTAATAGTAGGATTGATAGAAAGCTATGGTTACATGTATATGTCGTACCATTTGATCTTAATGAAACAAGAAAACAAGAAACCATTTATTTTATTAAGATTAGCCCGATTGAATAGGGTTTGTTCCTCCGGAATATCCTTTTTCTTCTATGTTTCTAATGTGTCCAATTAAAAAAGGTCAAAGAAGCAGTTTGACATTGTCCTTTCGCAGTTTTATTTTTTGGTCTGTCATCTTATCAACAGATTATGTTCGTATATAAAATGAAATCGATACAAGCCACCGCAGGTTAAATTACCATAAAAGGTGATCTTCTTGGTTTTGTGATCTTCTTTATTCCAAATAAATTACCATAAAATCTTAGATTTTCTTAAATACATTGGAAGATGTATTATTAACAAAACAATTATATTAAAATTGCATATAAATAATATATAATTTAATAAGCAGTAAATGTGGATCACATTAATGGATCGACCTCTTATAAAAAAGAATAAATTTAATAAGTATCTGCATAGTATTAATTACTCGAAAACTATTGTCAAAGTAATGTTCCTATGTGCTTTATGTGGGAATCCCATTGTCAAATCAAAAGCTAGGGTGTAAATTGCCAATAAATGCGTAATACATGTCTATTTTAAAGAGTTTAACAAATAGCAAACGGAACCCTCAAAAGTATGGTAGTGTTCAAAAGTGATGGGCCACTTGTTGCTAAATCTAATTATTGAACTCGCATCCCCCTTTTTTTTCACTTTACTTTTTATTGATTTTTTTTAGGGATTCCATTATTCTTAAACAAGTTGTCATTTTCTACCCTTTTTTCCTTCTTCTATTCTCTAAATTATTATAATTTGTCTTTTCTAACCACCCTTTTATCTTCTTTTTTATTTTATTTTTTCTGAAACCATCTCTTTCAATAATTCAATAATTTAGAATATAGCAGAATATGTGAAAGGCTGGCTGGTATGCTCTTCTCTCTCACAGAGTGGCTTTGCCATTCTAATACCTTTTTTTTTTTTTTTTTAATCTCATGAATGGCATATATACAAAGTTAAGATATCTATAATAAGTTTTCTAATGTTGAGTTTGAAGTAAATCGTTTGCATATAGACTGATATAATTTACGAGAAATTCTTTCTTATAAACTCTTTTAATAGTATTTAAATATTGGATCATAATTTAAGAAATAAATATATTTATTACTAGGCTAAACCTTCAAGATTATTTACTATTTTGTTTTTATAAATTAAAGCTATATGTTTTGTTCCTACAGGTAGTTTTCAAACATGAGTCCACAAGTAATAAATCTCACCTTCAAACAAAAGTCAATCAATATTCCTTAAATTAAGGTAAAAAAAAAAACTAAAAATTCATGTTATAGAGAGGCTAGATCCACAGTAAAAAAACAAAAAAAATGAAAAATCATCACCTTTTTTAAAATCTCTTATTTAAAAAAAACCCATGAAACTTGTCAAAATAACAACATTAATATAAACCTAGTTTTAAATGCATCACCTATCATATGTGCCACTCTTCAAATAGACATATTGCTCATATGCGTTTTGCATGAATATATTTAGGATCTGATTCATTATAAGATAAGTCCCTAAGCATTTTTCTCTCCTCGTCATGATTCTCGTTTGCACCTTACCCTTGTGGTTACTCCACCCGCTAAGTTAAGTTTGATACGAAATGATATCGCTGATCAAATATTTGTGGTAGGATTCTTTGTACTATCTCTTTAGCCCTTATAGTGCATAATAAGGGATGTGATATAGCACGTCACTCTACATAATTGTAGGAGATAATATAGCTAGATAGATTTACATTATTCAGCTGTTGTTTCCTACTGTAACTATGCCTACACATTTACTTATAAATATAACTCTCTCAGCACAGAATCTTTGTGGCTTTACAATTACTTTCATGGTATCAGAGCAGTATAGGATTAACATCCACCGATCCAATGGCTTCAACTGCTCTCAATTCTTCTCTTTCTCTTCAAACAATGTTTCATATGATCACCATCAAACTTTCTTCTACCAACTATCTTCTCTAGCGAAATCAAATTCTGCCACTCCTAAACTCTGAAAATCTACTTGGTTATATTGATGGATCTCTGCATGAGTCCCCAGAATCCATCCTCTCCGATTCAAACAGTATTCCCAACCGCAAACATGCCATCTGGAAATCAGAAGACCAGCACCTACTTATACTCCTTCTTTCATCCCTGACCGAAAAAGCCATGGCTGAACTTCGTGGTCTCTTCACTTCTCATGCAGTATGGACTACACTTGAATATCCTTTAGTCATAGATCCAAAATTTATGAAATTTGTCTTAAAGATGACCTGCAACATTTAAAACGAGGGTCTCGCAATGTTACTGAGTACTCTCGTTCCTTTAAAGCACTTTGTGATCAACTTGTTGCCATGGGCTCTCTTACTGATAAAACAGATAAAATTCACTGGTTTCTTCGTGGCCTAGGCTCTGAGTTTGCGAACTTCTCAACCATTTAGCTATTTATTTCTCCTCTGCCTTCATTTCGTGATCTTGTCTCCAAAGCTGAAAGTTCTGAAATTTTTCAAAAGTCACTTGAAACACCTGCTCTCCCATCTGCTGCCTTTGCTGTCACTAAAGGCCACTTCAATCAGCAACACAATGGAGGTTTTCGTAAGTTTCATGGGAGAGAAGGAGGATATTTCTATCCTGGACATGGCAAGGGACATGGAAACTCTTATTCACCCAGTTGTCTGATTTGTCACAATATTGGTCATACAACTGCACATTGTCCTGATCGCTATGCAAAGTCTGCTAACTTTGCCAATGTTGCTGAAACTGTCTATCCCTGCTCTTCAACTCACATTGCAGCCGATTGGTATACTAATACTGGAGCTGCTGCACATATTACGCCAGACTCCTCTCAACTGGACAAGGTTGAACCATATAATGGTAAGGATTGTGTAATAGTAGGTAATGAAGCCTTTTTACCGATTACTCATGTTGGTACTTTTTTCCCTACTCCAAATATTAATCTTTCGGATGTTTTAGTTGTTCCCAACTCACCAAAAATTTGTTATCCATTAACAAATTAAATTTTGATTATCCCTTATCTATTACATTCATTGACACATCATTTCTCATATAGAATCGCAATACAGGAAAGGTGGTGGCAACGGTCGTCGTTATAGAGATGGTCTTTATGTGCTAGAATATAATCAATCTGCATTTGTTTCTTCTCTTAAAAATAATTCTCTGCGTGCTTCTTACGATGTCTGGCATGCACGTTTAGGTCATGTTTCACATTATATTATTTCCTTATTAAATAAAAAAGGTTGTCTTTCTGTTACTTCTTTACTGTCTTCTCCCAACCTATGTGTTGCTTGTCAAACTGCTAAAAGTCACAGACTACCTTTTAATGTCAATGATCAACGTGCTTCTCAGTTTTAAAACTCATTCACTGTGATATATGGGGACCTGCTCCTGTTACATCTTCATCCAATTTTTGTTATTACATTATATTTATTGATGATCACTCGCGGTTCACTTGGTTTTATCCCATTACATTAAAATCTCAAGCTTTTATGATTTTTAAGCAATTTCAAACTCTTGTTGAGATTTAGTTCTCCTGCAAAATCAAAACCTTTCAAAGCGATAGGGGAGATGAATTTACAAGCAATCAATTCCAATCTCATCTCCATGCTTCTGGCATTCGTCACCAAATGTCTTGTCCATACACTCCTTCCCAAAATGATCGTGCTGAACGTAAACATTGCCACATCACTGAAACTGGTCTAGCCTTGTTATTCCATTCTCAGGTTTCTTTATCATATTAGGTTGACGCATTCAGTACTGCTGTTTTTACCATCAATTGGTTGCCCTCACCTATCCTTGACAACATTTCTCCCTATGAGATTTTATTTGGTAAGCCACCCGTGTATGCTAAATTCCATCCTGTTGGTTGTCGTGTGTTTCCTTGCTTAC
>Ga0325401_1000722_pt1 | contig 25214 bp, 13 predicted proteins | sample PopdelMetagenome_FD_205666 | JGI IMG/M metagenome (GOLD analysis project Ga0325401, IMG submission 205666) | Populus deltoides microbial communities from Bellville, Georgia, United States - Xylem-PdKOR-R2 | ecosystem: Host-associated > Plants > Phyllosphere > Stem > Wood/Secondary xylem | place...
AAATATAAAGAATTTTTAGAGTGTTTTGAGTATGGTAAATATAAAGAATTTTTAGAGTGTTTTGTGTATGGTATCTAAGTTACATTCATAAGTATTGGGCTGATACTCAAATTTAAAGGTGTTGGGTCTGCTGGGCAATCAAGCTCAGAGCTTTTAGATTCTGATAGGGGTAAGATCCAACGCTGATAGATGTTGCTAGAGACAGAACCCTATATTGATGGGTCTATGTGCAGCAGGACCCATCAATATTGGGTCTTGCTGAGTCCGGACCCAAAACCATAGGGTCTTGTTGAGAAACTGAACCTAAAATTATTGATCCTGCTGAACAGCTAGCATGACCAATCACATAATTTATTTATGTATTCAATAATATATATAATTCAAAACTATTGAATAATTTTTTAAAACATTAAACATTGATAAAACTCTATAATATTATTGAGACCCACTATCCTTATAATATTATCCAAAATAATATTATATTATAATATTTATAAATTATTTTGTAATGGATTTGATTGACAAAAAATTCTCTTATAATACAAATATATAAAGTATATGATATGAATAAGAAGTTTATGTAGAACTCCATTAACTTTAATATGATAATATTATAATTATAATTTTTTTGAATGTTTTTATTTTAAAGAGTTCATTGCGATTATATGTGAAACATGTATCAAGAATATGCACATATAAAATTTTTCTGCCACTATACTATTGAACTGTTTTTTAAATATTAATAAAGTTTGTTAAAATATATATAAATTTAGTCTAATCTAAATCAATAAAAAATAACACACTATAATTACCAAGATTTGTTTTTTTAAAATAATATCACTAAATGAATTCTCCTTTTATGTCCATTAAAGATAACATAATCCTTCAATAGGAGGGACAACTTTTTTTTTCTTCTTATTTTTTTATTTTTTATTAAAATAGATTATGCATATATTACATTCGCCATCATTATTAATGTGCTAGCATTTTTGAAACAAAAAAAAAAACAAACATGGTTTAATAAGAAAATTCAACGTAACCTCAAATGAAAAAAAAATTATCATCATCCAACTTTTATACAATATAAAAAAAGTTCCATTAATTTATTCTCTTTACTGTATGAAACAAATATTACATAAGAGAGAAGGAAAAAAATTCAAGAGGGAAAAAAAATATTAATTTGAAGCAAAGAAAAAAATTAAAAAATTTTAAATTTTTTAAAAAGCATTTTTGAAACGCAAAAACAAACATGCTTTAATAATGAAATTCAACCAAACCTAAAATGAAAAAAAATTATCATAATAAAAAATTATCATCATCCAATTTTTGTACAACAAAAAAAAAGTTCCTATCATTTTATTTTCTCTTTACCATATGAAAAGCATTAAATAAAAAAAGAAAAAATTTAAAGTATTGGGTCCTGCTGGATCCGGATCCAAGGGCTTCGAGTCTGGCTGCAACACTAGACCCAACAATAATATTTATAATATAAATAATAATATTTAACATGTTTTTTCAAATTCTTATATTTTTTAATCTTTTAAAAGAAATTTTTGTTTTTCTTCAATTGTAATAATAATATTTTTTAAAATTTATTAATGATAATCATAACAACAACAATAATAATTTTTAATTTTACCCTTCAAATCAAATCTAAGGTTGTTTTTCAATATTGATAATAATTTGTTTTCAAATTTATTAATTATTTTCTTAATAATATTAATTGTAATAGAAATAATAATATCTATAATACAAATAATAATATTTTTAATATTAATACTATTAATTATAACAAAAATAATAATAATTTTTATAATAATAATTTTAATTATAATAAAAATAACAATATTAAAAATAACAATACTTTTATAGTACAAATAATAATATTTAAAAACCTAAAACCGAAGAACCTTGGGTGCTGACGCCGGACCCAAGAGAATTGGGTCCGAAAAAAGGACACATGCGAAATGGGTCATGACGCAGGACCCATTAACCTTGGGTCTTGATTCGTGACCCGTCACCCTTGGGTCTTGACGCCGGACCCAAGAGAATTGGGTCCGAAGGCAGGACCCAAATGAAATGGGTCTTGACGCAGAACTCATTGACCTTGGGTCCTGATGCATGACTCATCACCCTTGGGTCTTCACGCTCCACTCAAGATAATTGGGTCTTGACACAGTACCCAAGAGAATGGGGTCCGAAGGCATGACCTAAGCGAAATGGATTCTGACGCAGGACCTATTAACCTTGAGTTTTGAGGCATGACCCATTATCTTTGGATCCTGACGCAGGATCGGAATTGGGTCCGGACTCAGAACCCATTAGTCTTGGGTTCGAACTCAAGACTCAAGAGAATTGGGTCCTAACGTCTGACCCAAGCGAGTTGGGTTCTAATGCAGGAACCATTAGCCTTGAATCCTGACCCAAGACCCAAGAGAATTGGGTGCAGACCTAGTTCTTTTGGGTACCCAAACTTATTGGGTCTTATTGTGCAACCAGATCCAAGGCTATTGGATCCTGCTCTAACAGGACCCAACTCTAATGGGTCCTCCTAATGGCAGGACCCAACACATAATTTATTTATGTATTTAATAATACATATATTTCAAAACTACTAAATAAGAAATCTAAAGACAATAAAACATTGATAAAACTTTGAATCTCATAAACTAATATTATAAAATCAAAATATAATATATTACCCAAAATAATATTATATTATAATATTTATAAATTATTTCATAATGGATTTTATTGTTAAAAAAATTCTCTTATATAATACAAATATATAAAGTATATTATATGAATAAAAAAAATTATTGAGAGCCTTATCACTTTAATATGATAATATTAGAGAACAAACTTAAAAATTTTCAAAATTTTTTCAAAGAATTTTTGAAATGCAAAAACAAACATGCTTTAATAAGGAAAGACAACACAACCTCAAATGAAAAAAAATTATGAGCACCCAACTTTTAAACAATATAAAAAAACTCCCCCAAATTTATTTCCTCTTTATTATAGGGAAAAAAAATTACAGGAGAGAAAATAAAAAAAATTGAAAGCATTGGGTCATGCTAGGGATAAGATCCGCGTTGATGGGTCCAACTGCGGTTAGACCCAAAGCTATTTTGGGTCCTTCTGGGGCAGGACCCAACTCGAATAGGTCTTGCCGGGCAAGACCCAATTTAATATATTCTTCTTGGGTCTGGCTGCGCAGCCAGACACAATCTCACTATATTTAAAAAAAATTAAAAAACATAAAAAATATTAATTTGAAATAAAGAAACTAATAAAAAAGTTTAAGTTTTTTTAAAACTATTTTTGAAACGCAAAAACAAACATGCTTTAATAAGGAAATTCAACCCAAACTGAAATGAAAAAAAAATCAATAAGAGAAAAAAAAATTCAAGAGTAAAAAAAAATAAAATTGGAAATATCTTAAAATATTTTTTTAAAATATATTAAGATAATATTTTTATTTTTTTAAATCTATTTTTTATATAATCACATCAAAATAATAAAAAAACATATTAATATGAATTAAGGAAAAAAAATATTAATTTAAAGTAAAGAAAAAAATAAAAAATTGTTAATATTTTTTCAAAACATTTTTGAAAAACAAAAATAAACATGCTTTAATAACAAAAATTCAACCCAACCTGAAACAAAAAAAAAAAAACCTATAATCATCTAATTTTTATGTAATATAAAAAAGGATATTGGATCCAGTTGCCCAGCCAGACCCAACCCTTTTTTGGCACCTTTTGGAAATGTTATGGGTCTGGCTTGGCAACCAGACCCAATGATGTTGGGTCTGGTTGCCAAGCCAGACTCCACAGTTTTTGGCAAAGAAGACAGGGCTTCCAGTTGCAATTTTTTACCAAAAACATAGTTGAGGAACGCCTCCCAGGACGCTACAGTGTTGTTCACAGTGAAAGCAGTCTTTGCCAACAGTATCATCCATAATGCAACGTGTTTGTGTCCACTCCCACGTGTTTTGAAAGAGCCGATAGGACCCACAATGCAATGTGTTTATGCCTACAGTAGGACTCAACGCTATTGACATGTTTTGGAATTGTTTTGGGCCTACTGTGGCAGCCAAACCCAACAACGTTGAGTCCCGCTACCAAGCTAAACCCAATAGCTTTTGGCAGAGAAGACAATGCCCCCAGCAGCAATTCTTGACCAAAAACACAGCAGAGGAACGCCCCTCCTCAGGCGCTACAGTGCCGTCCACACTGCAACTGTGTAAGTCCATAATTAATTGTCTCTTGGTCCACAGTGCATGTACAGTAAAACAACTGTACAAGTACACAGTTAACTGTCTCTTGGTCCACAATGCATGTATAATAGAAATCCCACATGTTTTAGAGTTTTGTTAATTGTCTCTTTTAATATATAAAAAAAAGTGAGGATGAATTCAGGTTAATCTATTAAATTTATAATCAGAATTATCAATGTCCCATTATTTCCTTTTTAGTATAAAAAAGATGAGAATAAATTTGAGTTAATCTATTAAATTTGTAATCTGAATTATGGACTCGATATGAATGCTTGCTAATAATAATAAAAAAAAACATAGTAAAAATTGAATGATATTGAATAAAATAATATCTAAACATATTTTTAATTAGTTTATGAATTTAATAAAATAATATACCTAGTATATTTATAATCAAATAATTTTTAATAATTTACATCTAAATTGTTGGTAAAAAACAAAGAAAGTTATGTGAGTGAGCTTAGAAGACCAAGTGTGCACGAGCCTTTAAAAAAAGCCAGGCATGTAGGCTCTCTTTTATTATTTTTCAATAAAAAAATAAGCAAACAACACATCATTTGTTGAGCAAAAATCCATTCACCGCAGAGATGGTTTGGAAATCAAGGGGGTATAAACTTCAAAATCTATTTTTCTACCTGTTTTCATCTAAAAACATCTAATAATCACTATTAGAATATAAAAAAATCAATTTGTTAATCTAAAAACAATTCAAAAACACAAGATCAAACCATGGAAAAAATTATTTCTCAACCCCAATCTATATTCCCTAGCAAGATTAAGGTTTAAAAACATCTCATTAGGACCCTTTTCTCGTCGAATATAACTCGTTGACACCAAAATCAATATTTGTTTTGTTGCTAGAATGCAACCAACAACTAACTTTCCTTTTATTTATTTTTACCCTTTTTGAGTGACTTTCTATGTCCTATCTTAAACTTAGGAACTAAAATGTTAAGAAAATGACTTTTGGACCAAAATTAAAATTATAAAAACTATAAGGGACTATAAAGAAAGAAAAAAGAAAATGGGAGGACAAAACATAACTTTCTCTCTCAAATTTGTGATTGACCATGCGATTTCTCCTTATTTTACACTTTGATCCTCTTCTCTTGAATTTTATCCTTTTCTCATAAATTCTAACAACTTGATTACCAATTTGATCACAAAAGACTGTTATTGAAAATAAAATTAAACCGACAACTTTCTCTCACTTTCATAATTTTCAGGTAACTTTCTTCTCTCTCAAACTCAGGAATTGAAATGTTAAGAAGATGACTTTTGAATCAAAATTAAAATTATCAAACTAAAGGGACTATAGAGGAAGAAAAAGAAAAGTTGGTGGACTAAAGAAAAGTTTTTCATGTGAATTTGAGATTAACCATGTAGTTTCTCCTTGTTTTACACTTTGATAATTTTCTGTTGAGTTTTGCCTTTTTCTCACAAACTTTAAGAAATTGAACATCGATTTAGTCATAAAAGGCTATCATTGAAAAAAAAAGTTTGAGAATAAAAATAATATTTGCTACAGTGAAAATGCTAGAAGTTTTAGAATAATGGCACTAGATTATTGACTCATGCTATGTTGTGGGTTGAATTATTATTTTTTAATGTAAAAAAAAATATCAGGCATTGTTAATGTTTTTTTGGTAAAAATAAATAAATTATGTAGGGGTTGACCTAATATGACTTAATGTACTTGGCGAATATAAAAACAACTTGAACGACTAGTAAAAATATATTTTGACTAAAAAGAATTTAAGACATCTTTTTTCTTAAAAAAATATTGAGATGACAACATATTGGATCAACCTAGATCAACTTGGGTTAATCAGTCAAATCTTCAACCATGGTCATAAGTAATGCAAACCCCACGGATAAAGAGGTCCATAAACTCACAGTTAAATCGATCATTCTTAATAAAGCTAAATTTAGGCTTGTGATTGAACTTGACTCAATGATAACATGAATCGAGGTATCAAGACTATAGCAACTAAATTCCCACCCAACACCTATGAAGAGACAAACGATTAGTATGGAAGACACCATGAAGTTTGGTTAGTTCTTCGATAAGTCAAAGTAGTTTAACAAAGAATCAAATTAAGAGAATCTTCTCTTATACCCACAATAGATGCTACAATGATGTATTATTCAACCTCTTAAAAAAAAATTATTATCTTACAAAATAATTTTTATACTTGGAAAAGAAAATGAATCCTAGTTGACCTAATAGACTAACATCAATCCAAACTAAAATAAAACCCAAAATATCTCAATTAAGGCCTAAAACATGAAAAATGATAATTCTAAAAATCATTACTAAGTTGTCACACATGATAGAGTAAAAATACAATTATTGAATGAAATCCTTGCTTAAAAAAAGATCCTTGGCTGAATACCCATGGTCTCGCCTCTTAAGACCCAAAATAAACAAGCAACTAATTCTTCCTTACCCTCCTATGTTTCCATATATATTAAGGAATCCTCACATAACTTAGGATTCATAAAACACATGGAAACAAATAAACATCTATCTGTCAAAATTAATTAGCATGTGAAGTAGATAAATGAGGCCTTTCTTGTACATAAATTAAATTGATCAAAGTCTAATCATAACTTGTTAAAGATGTAGCCTCCTTGAAATTCACTTTGGCCTAAATACTATGAATAAATCTATTGAATGCATCTTTGAGTTTCTTTTCTCTTATGGCTCAACTGAAACTTTTAATAGATTATTTTGATGTACTTTAGATCGTATCAATAAGACCATGATAACCCTACAAAAATAAAATCAATATAAATTATGAAGGCTAATTCTCAATTAACCAATTTGAAATGATGAAATTTAAAAAAAGTCAATTAAAAAAAGAACAAAAAAATAACATGAGTTAACCTACTATACTTGCAATTCAGGTCATGAGAACAAGATAACCTTCTAGAAATAAAAATAAATAAATTATGAAAACCAATTCTCAATCAACCCAATATTATATGATGAAATTTCAAAAAAAAAATTCAATTAAAAAAAAATAAAAAAATAACCCATGTCAATCCGGGTTAACATATTAAACCTGTGACTTGGGTCATGAAACCGAGATGACCTCATAAAAACCAACTAAGAAACAATCTAAGTTAACCTACCAAACCTGTAATTTTGGTCATGAAACCGAGATAACTCTGTAAAAAGTAAATAAAAAAATATGAATCACAATTCTTAATTAGTCCAATGTTGAATGATGAAATTGAAAAGAAAATCAATGTAAAAGGACTAAAAAAATGATTCAAATCTATCATGATCAACTTACCAAACCCATGACTCAGGTTATAAGTTCGAGATAATCTTATAGAAAGCAAACTAAAATAAATCATAATGTTTAATTTCAAATCAATAAAATGTTGAATAATAAAATTAAAAAAATCAATAAAAAAAATAAGTTAACCGGTTTTACTTGCCAAACCAGTGACCCAAATCATGAGGGTGTGATAACCTCATAAAAATTAAATTGAAACCAATCATGAATTTCAATCCCTAATAAACCAAATGTTAAAGGATGGAATTGAAATTGATAAAAAAAAAAACATAAATTAGAAAAAACAAGCTAACAAAAAAAGATGAAATTAATATTGAAAAAATAATAGTTTAAAAATATAAAAAATCACTATTGAATAGTGCTTTAAGATGGTGCCCGATAAAAGTGCCACATTTATGAAGTGCAAAATATTTAAGTTTGTATTTTGTTATTCGTAGGCTTTTTTATTCTTAGGCTACTTAGATATACATTCTTCTTGAGTCCCTTTATTATTATGGGCTTATGCTTGGAAAGACTAAATAACAACTTTCTTTAGTTTTCTATTTTTTAAAAAACTTATTTTTTCTTTTGACCCAAACTAGTACAGTATCCTGAGAACTTGTTTTATCAACAAATATATTTGGATATAGTTTATATAATTTATATCATTTTTTTATGATTATGATAATATACACAAATGATGATTTAATCATACTCGCCTCTACCCTTAACAAGTGTAATTAATTATTATTTCTCTTTTTTATTTCATAGGTTATATTATTGATTTAGAGCCTATTTAACATTGGGGTTGTGTTTTGTCCCAATCATATTTTCAATTCTGTTTGGATATTTAACTATTGTGTGGTTTTGCATTGGATCTACCAAAAATTAAATTTTGAACATTGGGATTAAAAAAGCTAAAAATTGTAGCTTCTCATTCATGAGAACCTACTTCTCTTTTATTACCGTTAATATCCCACTCTATTTCACAAAAATAACCTTATGTCCCTCAAATCTTGCATTAACAAATCAATGATTTTGTTTTCTTTTCTCATTTCTTCATTCTCTCTAAAAAAAACAACCATTGTAATGCTTGTTCATTCTTCACAATCTCATGTTCGCTTCTTCCTCTAACAATCTCTCTTAGGTTCGAGCTTTAACTACTCATATTTTGTTCGTATGCTCTCTATTTATATCTATTATTTTCCCCTGTTTTTAGGGTTAAACTTCGATGTGGTGAGGAATCTACATCATTTTGGAACGTATGGAAGTGCATTTGTGATTTTTGTTTTCCAAATGAAAACTTTTTCTCTTCTTAGGGTTTTTGTGTTTCTAAAAAATTATTGAATTCATCTAATAGCTAATGGTTGAGGTTAATTAAATTTTTCTCTTTTCAATTTTTATTCTTTTTTTAAGCTAATTAAACCTCATAAACAACGACTTTAATTCATCGCCAAAAACCCATAGTACCTGGTTATACCTTAGTACAAAAAGAAAAGGAGGAGGAAAACGTAGAGGAAGAAATAGTAAAAACACACCCCTAAGGAAAAGTGACAAAAATCCAAACCAAAATGGTTTGTTAAGGTTGGACCATGACAAGCAGAAGAAGTTTGAGAAATGAAGTGAGAATAAAATAAATGAAAGGAATAAAGACTATGTAGATGTTTGCAATTTCACAAATCTTATTGCTCATCCCTAACTCCTCCTTATTACATTGCTTATATACATACTGCAGTCTACTACTACCTTGCTAACCTTCACCAACAGATTCTAACTAACAATAAATCAATCAATCACATGTTTAATTCTTCATTAATAACTAACAAACTAATTGCTTCTTACAACTAACATCTCTGCCATATGGAACAACTCTTTTCCCAGCTATTAACCATATTTTCCACATGCTTTTTCCATCTACAACTAACTTTCATGCTATATTGTGACAATACCCCTTCGTTCAAATGATTCTTGTCTCAAAAATCAATATTGAACTTTAGAAATTGTTTGGATAGTTCTTCTAGCTATTCCTATGTAGAATTCTTTTGTAGTAGATTTGACCAATGGATAAACCCCATGACAACTACTTGATTGCTCTTTTTCATCAAATTATTCCATACTTATCGATCTTGCCTTCTTCTACTATAATTTCATTAATATTACCTTTTTCCACATCTAGGAGCCTATCCTCTTCTACTCCTTTTATCATATATATTTCTTTCATGATACACCAATTTCCATATGCATACCTCTACCCATATCAAAAAAATATTCCTAACCTTCACCTCTCCTCATATAAAGTTTTAGAGTTTTGTCTTGAACCATAAGACAGTTTTTTAAATATAAAATGGCTATAAGTGTTTGGTGGTGATTTACCTAGTTGTCGATCCATGTTATATGAGAGAGTAGTTCTTGGGTTAAATAGGTTGTTCTTGACCATAACATTATTTGATTCCTCTTGCTATTTAGCTTGTTCAAAAGCTTATATCAATATTGTATGTTGGAGAGTCTTAAGTTTTGGCCTTATATCGTTGTCATATCCAATTTTTTGGTTATTCCAAAATTCATTTTCTTTTCTTTTTTTTTTAAAAAATACAACAGTGCCTTTTTGAACGACACTCTTCTTCTTCTTTCCCTTCACACACAGAGGCAAGGAAGAAGAGGTTTGCTCCCCTGTATTTTTCCTGCTTTCTCTCTTTCTCCCCACTTGCACAAACCCTGACAAAACCCACACCACGCCCCCCCACTTGCCATTAGATGAAAAAATAGAGGGGACAAGCCTGCGGGCGGCCCTGAGGCGACTGCCTAGTGGTCGTCCGGCCACCCTACCCTTATGCCATGACTGGACAAGGGTAGTAGCTCTCTCTCCCTCTTTTCCTTTTTATAAATACCAGGGAAAGGAGATGAGCAAAGGGTTGAAATAGAGGGAAAAAAGAGAGAAAAGAACAGAAAACAAAAACAAAAACAAAAACAAAAAGACAAAAAATAGAGGGGAGGTTGAGGAAAAAAAAACAGAGGGAACCGAAGGACATTTTCATGTTTGGGAAAAATAGAAGGGGATGTTTGTTTGAGAACCTGATAAGCTGAAAACATAGAAGAACAGAGAAGGAAGATTTGAGCAAAGGAAAAAAACAAAAAAACAAAAAAATAGAGGAGAAGAGAAGAACAATAACCTCCTTCTTTTTTGGTCCTTTTCTCTCTACCGTTGGAAGCAACACCGCCACCTCGAGCCACTGTCAACAACAACACCATCATCGTTAGAAATAGAAGAAGAAATAGAGAAGCGGGAGAACATAAGCTGGCAGAAGAAGAAATACAGAAAACACAGAAAAAGGAAGAAGAACCACTGGTTAGCAACCGTAACACAACCGCCATCGCCACCAGCAGCACCACTAGAAGGAATTGCTCGGTCTGTTTTCCCCCGCCCTCTCTTCTTCCTTCTTCTTCATCGGGTCCCCGGTTTCACTGTTCTACAAAATGAACAATGGAGAGTGAATTACTTCACTCTCCACTATTGACATTACATGTGAACGGTGGAGAGTGCTCCACTGTTCACTAGGCCGGACAACACCGGCCCAGATCAAAATGCATTGGGTCAGGTCTGGGTCAGTCCAAAAAAAATTAAAAAATTCCAAAAAATCTTTTTTCAAAAAACTTTATGATTTTCCTGTGTATTTTCTATCAATTTTGTGTAATATTGGTTTGTATTTTTATACCATAAAAATACAAATTCAGTATTAAAATATCAGGCTTTCTTCGAAATGTATATATAAAAAATTACACAAAAAATGTGTCTTGCTTTCATGCATACGGCCAAATCTTTTAAAGATTAAAAAAAAATCATATTGTATTTTCATACAACAAAGAAAATTTCAAGAAAAATTAGCATGTATTTTTGGCTTTAATAACCAGTTTATTAAAGTCATGAGAACTAAGCCAACATTTCAAATATTCTAAAAAAATTATTTTGTTTTCTTTTAATATCTGGGATCACAAACTTACATGTAAGACGTACTCCTAATATTAAAATTAGTTCCTTTGGTTGGCATAAAACGATTAGGTTTTACCTAATAAGATAAGGACCTCCTTACTGAGAATGATTTTTTTTAAACCATAGACAGACCAACAGTTAGACCTTAGCATATATCAGACAATCAAATAATGCAGCTTACCTTATGTAGGGTGTATTTGGGGTGTTAATACTTTTTATTTACGCAACCAGTCCCCGTGCCCAATCTCTAAGGCCAGGTTTCTAGGGACCTTGTGGACTAAACTTTGTTTTTATCTGATCATTGTGTTTTATTATTTGCATATTTATTCATACATTATATAGAATTGTTGCATGCATCACACACTTTAATTTTTGAAAAACACACACAAGCTTATAAGTTAGGTGGGGGATTAGTGATCTGCCCTACGAATATTGGTTAGGGTTCAAATGCGTGAAACACCCAACTCATATCTGAGTGCCTACTCAGTAATGATGGGCATGCGTGCTTTAACCATTTCTTGTAACGTCCCTATATTGTCTTTGTGAAGATTGTCATTGGGCAGATATGAGACCCTTTTTGAGACCAGACAGAAAGTCACTCATCATGTAATGACTTAAAACCTATCCTTAGGGTATAAGCTCCCTAATATAATCATCCATACCCAATGCGCATGTACATACATTTGCATCCACGCTCATACATCAATTTACTGTAAGTAACATACATGCATGTCAGGTTGAAATATAGGTCCCCAAAGAGTCTACAACACCCGACCTCGAGCGAAAAACATGAAAGATGAAGAGCGTGCTCACTGTGATGCTCATTTTCAAGAAGAGTTGGAGTCTTTGCAAACAAGCGTGGCTTGCCCCACTAGTTTACTCGAGCAAACACTTGGAAATACCTCTAGTGAAAGTTCTTCTAACCGACCCGTCATCTTTAATCAAACTCCAACAACAGCTCAACCTGAAGAAATAATGAGTGAACATGGTCAAGAGCCTCAACATAATCCAATATTTGTGCAGTTAGCGTCACCTACACCAGCCCCGACAGTCATGAATGCATTTGACAACGAGTCCCTTAAGGCCAAGTCATCTGATTGCATTAATCTAGATAAGATGGCGGCGTTGGAAGCCAGAATCAGAGTTATTAAAGGGGTAGACTTATATGACCCAATACGGGCAGCAGAGATGTGTCTGGTCCTAAATGTGGTTGTCCTGAAGAAGTTTCGTGTTCCTGAATTCATCAAATATAGTAGAACACAATGTTCTATGACCTACCTTAAGTCCTACTATAATAAAATGGCAAAAGTAGTACATGATGAAAACTACCGATGCACTTTTTTCAGGATAGCTTAAATGAGGCTACATTGAGTTGGTATATGAGATTGAACAATACAAAGATCCAGAGATGGAAAGATTCGGGGGATGCTTTTGTCAAGTAGTACAAGTACAACATAGACATTACTCCTGCCAGAACCAGTCTGTCCAATCTGGAGGAAGGAGATAAAGAAAGTATAAGGGAATATGCTCAAAGATGGCAGGAATCGGCTACTCAAGTACATCCCCCACTTTTGGACAAAGAGATGGTCAATTTATTTGCTAACACACTCAAGGCACCATACTATGAACATGTGATAGGTAGCTCAGCTCAGTAATTTACTGACGTTGTGGTAGTATGTGAGCATATAGAGTAAGGCGTCAAAAGTGGTAGAATTTCTGCAACCATCTAGAAAAGAGGCTTCGAAAGGAAGGAGGTTAACCATGTTGGAAATGGCTACAGGGGTAGAGAAAACCCATCCCAAAACTACCACACTCCATACCAAATTACCAACATAAAAAACTTGATCCCCAAAACTTTCAAGCCAAAAGTCAAATTGGAAATTACTAAAGGGTTCAAGAACTACCTCCATTACCACTACCCCTGAATGAGATGTACTAGAAGTTGTTAAGCAATGGGCATGTAGCTCTCGAACCTCTGGCACCTTTGCAGCCACCTTACCCCAGCTGGTACAAGCCAGAACTCACTTGTGAATACTATGCTGGTGTTGTTGGACATAACATCCATACTTGCAACACCTTCAAGAGAAAGCTTTTGCAATTAATCAAGGTAGGGTGGTTAACATTTGAAGACACTCTTAATGTAAACACGAACCCTCTACCTAATCATGCTTGAAGAGGTGGATCAGAAATCCACTAGAGACAGAATTTCCGGGAAATTTGAAAGCACCGATGATCGAGGCAAGGTGTGAAAAAGGTAGCATAAATTTTTGAATGACTCGATTTTTTACCACATTTTTTTTCCACACCGTCAATGAGACCTCTACAAGAGCTGTTATGGGGAAGCTAGCCCAAGAGAAGATTTACCAAAATGGAAGGATAAAACCTGTCATATTATTGCCTTTTTGTTTGATCATTTTTGTTTGAACCTGTTCTAGTCTTGTTGCTAATTTGGCTTATATTGCCACAAGATTTTATCTGTCAAATGAGTCTTTCTTTTTAATAAGATTATGTGTTTTCCTGTGTTCATAATGTGCCTTCATTTTTGTTGTTGGTTTAAACAAATAACACACTGAGCACAACCTTTACTAATGAAACCACTGCACTAAGAATCCTTTGGTGTGTTTCCCTTTTCTTCCCAAATACACATGATCCCATGTTCACAAAGATTTTTTAGGAATTTAAAGTTTTTGGTACAAGTAGAAATCATATTGGTGTTTGTCCAAATAAACAAGTTCTGGAAATTTAAGTAACCATTTAGAAAGGTAACCATACACCTAGAAATCCTAAATAAAAACCCAAACACCATGAGATGACTCCAAAGCTGGGTTTTAATTAAATGAATAATGAGAAACCATTTTACATGCTTGCATGAAAGCAAGGCTTATCGATCCTAAATGCATGCGTCTGAAATGAAGAAAGGTCATTTTTGATAATCCTTTTACAAGGCTAAAATATATCATTTGCAATCCTTTTTTTAACCTAGTAATATTTTTTAGAAATAACATTGGCTAGGATCACACCCCATATATGGGGCAAGTGCAAGAAAATTCTTAATGATCAAAGGTGCCCAAACAACGTTGGGGGCATGAAGAAAAATCCATAAGGTCCAAAAGATTTGAGCTTTTCAAAATAACTAATATGATGATGCTCAACCAAGTGAAGAAAAAAAGAAAACAAAGAGAAAAAGAAAAAAAAACCCAAACCTGACACTAGGGGGCACTATAGACCATTTTGCAAATCAGTTTTAAGGTTTAGAATATCTATGAACAAAAAAAAAAGATCGAGAAATAAACATTAGTGATCCTTAGTCTTGAAATCCCTTAAACATTTTTTGAGCCTACAAGTATCCTTTTCTTTATAACCAATAGCCAAAGCCTACATTACGTTCCTAATCAAGCCCTTTCTGATCAAAGGCAAGCAATCTGGATTAGTAGGCAATGCTTTCTTATGATAAATAAATCATTATTCATGCAATCAAAATGAATGCTTTGAAAATCAGTTTTCTATAACCCTTAAATTAAAGTTTGAACCTTTTTGACCAATAAAGTGTCACTTCATATTTTCAGCAAAACAAAAAGTTTTCATCACTTCTGAAAACCTGTCCATAGGAATCACTTGAATTTCTTCAGAACAAGTTTGCTTTAAACTGATGTCAAAATAATTTCTGTGTCTAGAATAGCTTTGAAATTCCAAAAAAAAAACTCTAGATAAAAACAACTTCTTGTAAATAACCTAAACCTTCTTTCACACAGCCTCATCTCCAAAGAAAACCTAAATTAAACACTTGGGGGGTATGATCAAGCTGGGGGGCAATCCAAAAACACATAATAGGGTTGGCTCTATTATTCCCTTTCTAAGAAAACAAAATGCAGGGCACAGCCGACAACCATAAAGGTGGGAGGATTAAGAAGTATGATGATATCAAACCCTTCCTAGAGGTCAAGATCATAAGATGCGATTCGAGTAAGCAAGAGCGAAAAGGCCATTGAGGTTTACTACCAAGAATCAAACTTATGAGAAAAGGAAGACACCATAAAGAAATGGGGACCTATATTTCTCAGGTAATACATGCATATTGATCATAATGCATTGCTTTTATCATTGACAGATCGGTGTTTCATCATCATCTTGGGTAGTGCTTTTCTAACCCTACCTCCTTTCGAGTGCACCTTTGAGCCCTTACCTTATTTCAAGTGCACCTTTGAGCTCTCATATCTTGGGTAGTGCATTTTCTAACCTTAACTCTTTTAGAGTGCACCTTTGAGCCCTCACCTTATTTTAAGTGCACCTTCAAGCCTCATATCTCGTATAGTATGTTTTCTAACCCTACTTACTTTCAAGTACGCAGGTAACGCGTTTTCTAACTCTACCTCCTTTCGAGTGCGCCTTTGAGCTCTCGTGTCCCTTTGAGCCCTATCTTGTCATCTCTTCAAGACTCTTTAAATTTTTTTCACTTGGGTAGGTCACCAATTACAATGAGACCATCATTTGTTTTTGGTAGGTCACCCATTATAATGAGACCATTCTCCACATTGTATTTTTATCTGGGTTGGTCACCCATTATAATAAGACCATTCTCCGTATTTTATTTTTACCTAGGCAGGTCGCCCATTACAATAAGACTATTCTTCCACCTGGGTAGGTCACCCATTACAATGAGACCACTCTCTTTTTTCCACTTGAGTAGGTTATCCATTACAATAAGACCATCATTTTTTCTTTGGTAGGTCACCCTTTATAATGAGACCACTTTTTACATGAATTTTGGTTCTGGTTAAAAGAGATCGTCAGAAGGGATCTTAGGTTAGCCCAACCACACACAAATTTTAGCTTTGGTTAAAAAGAGTCGCTAGACGTGATTTCAGGTTGACCAAGCTACACACAGAATTTTGATCTTGGTTAAAGGAGATCGCCAGATGGGATTTTAGGTTAATCCAACCAAAGATAGAATTTAGAAGATCGTATGATGGAGATCTAAGAATAGCCAAGTTGTGCATGATTTTGATTATTAGTTTCCTGTTGAAGGGAATTGCTGTAAAGACAGAGTTTTAGATCAACCAAACTTTGAAAAGATCATTTTCGAAAGTTTTGTTTTGTTTATCTACAACACTTACTATGCAACGTCCTTGCTCTGTAAGCATTGTAAAGAGAGGGGGCAACTGTCATAACCTATTTTTGAGTTATTCTCAAATTCATTTCCTTTTCTTAAAAAAAAACCGAAACAGTGTCATTTTGAATAACATTGTACTACTTCCCCTGCACACGCAGAGGCAGGGGAAGAAGAGGTTTGCTCCCCTGTATTTTTTCCCGCCTTTTCTCTTTCTCCTCACTTACACAACCCTAACAAAACCCATGCCCCTCACCTACCATTAGAAGAAAAAACAAAAGGGACAAGCCCTGCAGGCAACCCTGAGGCGGCTACCCAATGGCCGTTCGACCACCTTACCCCTGTGTCATGACTGGACAGGGATAGTAGCTCTCTTTCCTCCTTATAAATACCAGGGGAGAGAGATGAGTAAAGGGGCGAAATAGAGGAAAAGAAGAGAAAAGAACAAAAAACAGAAATAAAAAAACAGACGATAACAGGGGGAAGGTTGAGAGAAAAAAAATAGAGAGAACTGAAGGACATTTTCACGCTGGGAAAAACAGAAAGGGATGTCTGTTTAAGAACCAGAGGAGTTGAAAACGAAGAAGAACAAAGAAGGGAAGATTTGAGCAGAGTAAAATAACATAAAAACAAGAAAATAGAGGAGAAGAGAAGAACAATAACCCCCCCCTCTCTCTCTCTCTCTCTCTGGAAGCAACACCGCCACCTTAAACCACCATCAACAACAACACCATCATCTTTAAAAATAGAAGAAGAAACAGAGAAGTGGGAGAACATAAATAGGTAGAAGAAGAAATACAGAAAACACAGAGAAAGGAATAAGAACCATTGGTTAGCAACCATAACGCCACCACTACCAGTAACACCGCTAAGAGGAACCGTTCGGTCTGTTTCGCCCCCGGCCCTCTCTTCTTCCTTCTTCTTCATTTGCTCTCCGCCTCCATTGTTCTGCAAAGTGAACAGTGGAGAGTGCTTCACTGTTCACTCGGCCAGACAAAACTGGCCCAAACCAAAATACATTGAGCTGGGTCCGGGCTAGTCCAAAAACCAAAATTCTAAAAAAAAAAATTTCAAAAAAATTTGTGATTTTCCCGTGTATTTTTCTATTAATTTTGCATAATATTGGTTTGTATTTTTATACCATAAAGATACAGAGTCAGTATTAAAATATCAGGCTTTCTCCAAAATATATATATATAATTACACAAAAAAAATATGTCTTGCTTTCATGCATACGGCCAAGTCTCTCAAAGATTAAAAAAAAAATCATATTGTATTTCATACAACCAAGAAAATTTCAAAAAAAATTAGCATGTATTTTTGGCTTTAATAACCAGTTTATTAAAGTCATGAGAACTAGGCCAACATTTATAAAATTCCAAAAAAAATATTTTCTTTTCTTTTAATATATGGGATCACAAACTTACACGTAAGATGTACTCATAATATTAAAATTAGTTTATTTGGTTGACATAAAAGAGTTAGGTTTTACTTGATAAGATAAGGACCTCCTTACTAAGAAGGACTTTTCTTAAACCATAGACAGATCAACAGTTAGACCTTAGCATAAATCAGACAATCAAACAATGCAGCTTACCTTAGGTAGGGTGTATTTGGGGTGCTAATACCTTTTCTTTACGCAACCAGTCCCCGTGCCCGATCTCTGATACCAGTTAGGGTTCCTAGTGACCAAAATATTAGGTGGTGACTCCCATTTCTGCTTTCCACTGATAAAAGACAAGAATTTCTTGTCTCACCATATTTTTCAGATAGATAGATGCTGAGAGTGGACGCTATTCGCCACGATACCGCACACGTGTGACAATCCTTTGGAAGTTTGATTATAAAACTTGAAATATAGTATATTCTAGTAAAAAAGGATCCAAAGCATTCATTCAATATTTGAGTTCTTTATATCTTTTCATATATTCATCCACACCCTTGTCTTGTGTTAGCTTATTAAGTTCTTCCACCATATCCTCTCTATCACCAAATCTTATACACAAAGCCCTTATAAACACCTCCCAATTTGCCAAGTTTTCTCCTATATATAAAAATCATTCAAACCAAATCTCTACCTTGTCATCCAAGTATAATGATGCTAGCTAAACCCACTTTTATACTGGTATGAAATTTAGGTTGAACAATATCTTGCATTTTCATATCTATCATTTAGGGTTTTTTTCCATGGAAGTTTGGCAGATCAATTCTTGGCATTACCATATTGTGCCCCACATGTGATATGCTTTGACCACCAAAAAAATTGCTTTTTTAATTCATATGTCTATCTTCTCATGGATTCATCCTTTGACTTGGAATAATACCTCTATTTGAGGTGTTAACTATATGAGCTTCTTGACTACTTGAATTTTCTTTCAATATAACCATAGCTTTCAGTTATGAACTAATATGATTCGATGCTCCTCTATATTCTCTTGCAAGTGTTGAATATGTTCACCCACCTTTCTACCATACTTTTCTAGAGCCTTGATTTTATTGTTTTCTACCATATTTTGATTATTCAAAAACACAATCTTCCTTCCTTTTCACTTGGAAAGAGGCTCTGATACCAATTATTATGGTTAGACCATAACAAGTAGAAGAAGTTCAAGAAATGAAAAGAGAATAGAAAAAATGAAAGAAAGACTTTGCAAATGTCTAGCATTTCACAAATCTTATTACTCACCCCTTACTTCTACTTATTACATTGCTTATATCACACTCACCCCTTCTACTTATTACATTGCTTATATACACACTACAGTCTGTTGCTACCCGGTTGAACTTCACCAACAGATTCTAACTAACAATCAATCAATCACATGTTTTATTCTTTATCAATAGCTAACTAATTGCTTCCTGTAACTAACAAATCTGCTATATAGAGCAGCTAATTTCCTAGTTATTAACCATATTTTCCATGTGCTCTTTCCATTTACAACTATCTTCCCTTCTATATCATGACATGGTCATGTGTAGACAATTGTTGCTAGATTGTTGGGTGCATATGTGTAACCTGATGGACTTTATTGTTTCTTTATAACATTATGTCTACTTTTCTCCCTTGAGATACAACTAAGGCAATCATTGGTCCTTTGCTTGATCCATCTAGTGTAAAGTTTAGGAAATGACTTAAGGCAAAATACATGTGGTTTTTGTTCCTGAATTGTAATTGAAGGCTTGATTTTATTGTTTTGCTTGATCCATCTATTGTTCATCCTCTTACATAATAGTGTCGATAGGTTGTGCAAAAAATTTTATTTTTTCAATTTAGCTCTCAAACTTGTTTTTTCGGCAATTTAGTCCTAATTAAAGACCAATTGCTTTAGATTTCTTATGAAATGGTGAGATTGAAAGTAGAGGGAAGAAATGAAAAGGGCGCCAAACATGGGTGGCGTGAAATAAGTTTGACAAAAAATACACTTTGGTCCTTAAACTTTTAAAATCACGCATATTATACAATTTCAATACCTCAATATTTTTCCAAATTAATTTTGATACAAAAGTTCATTTTTATTATTTTTAGTTTCTGGTTAAGAGAGGAGAGAGAAAGAGAGAGGTTGTTGGATTCCGACGATAGAAAAAGAAAAGTGTGGTTATATATATATATTATTTTTGTTAATTAATTATGTGACAAAAAGTAGTTTATTCCTCGAAAACAAACACCATTTTGATTATGGATGTCAAATTATTTATCACCTAGCAAATTTTAGATTGTTTGCCATTTTTAGTTATTCAGTACAACCATATTAGCTTAAAGTAATACTCCCTCTATGAAAAAGTGGTGTCATTTGAGAATTAGTAAGTAACTAAGGGTGCTTAGAATCGCCGTTTAGTGTTTTTCATTTGAAAATATAATAAAAAAATTATTTTTGACATTAACACGTCAAAATGATCCAAAAACATAAAAAAAATAATTAATTTAAAGAAAAAATTTATTTTTTTTAAAACTCCATTTGAAACGCGGGGCAAACACCTCTTAGTTGAATTACCGCGATTCGTTGCAAGGTCAATTTGTAAAGTAGTGTTTGATTATTGTCCTAGGATAGAAAGGACGGAGATAGTAGATATAGAAATGTGTTTGGTTAAAGAGATAGATACAAAGACATAAAAATAAATTTGTCTCTGAGATAATTTTACAAAATAGGAGGTACAAAGAGGACATGTCTCTAGAGATAATATTTCTTATTCTTTATTCCTAAAATATCATTGTAAAAAACTTTCAATTCCAAAATTGTTTAAGTAAGACATGTAAGAATAAAAATTATTATTATTATAGTTTTAAAACCCAACTTAGGGATTGATCTGGGGTAAAGCCCAAGTTACTGGTCAAAGGTTGGGATGACCCAAGTCAACGTAAAAATAAAAGTAGTTATTACCATAATTTAAAAACTCGATTTTGGGGTCGACTAGGGGCAAAGCCAAGGTCACGAATAGGGTTGACTATTGACCCGGGTCAATATAAAGATAAAAATGATTATTATCATATTTTTAAAACCAACTCGATTGTCAAACCGATGTAAAGTCATGTCACGTGTCGATAGGGTCAACCCAAATTGACTTAGGTAAACATAAAATAAAAGTAGTTATTATCATAATTTTAAAACTTGATTTGGGGGTTAACCTAGGACAAGGTTCGAGACATAGATCAAAAGAGTCAACTCAGGTTGACCTGGGTCATTGTAAGGATAAAATTTGTTATCATCATAATTTTAAAACCCGACTCGAGAATCAACCAGGATAAGACCTAAGTTATAGGTCGAAAAGGTCAACACGAGTTGATTGAGTCATTATATAGATAAATATTTGGTTATTATCATGGATTTAAAACCTAACTCGAGAATCGACCAGAGACGAGGTTAAGGTCACAGTTCAGGAGGGTCAGTCCGGCTTACCTATATTTTTTTAAATAATAACAACCTTGTTTTGACCAATTTTTTTGTTGCAAAAAAGTCAACGGTTTTTTATCTGTGTTTAATCTTGGGTTGACCAGGGTTTTTGATCGGGTCAGGTTTAGTTAATTCTTTCTTTATGTTTTCTTAAACTCGAACCAATTCAGGTCGCGGGTCAATCCGTCAAGTTAATCTTGATTTAATAACTAGGGTTATTATAATATTATTAATTTCAACACTTAATATAAACTAAAGTAAAAAAAAATTATTTTTTTTAAATATGTAAATACATATTAAAAGTAAAATATATTTTTTTTCATATTTTATTTTGTTTTGTTCATCGTAACCGAACAAGATATAAAAATAATTATTTTATTTTGTATATCATTACATATTATAATTTTCTTACCATCTTTTAATTTTTTTACCATCTTTTTTCTTTTTTTTGTCTTTACTCCTATATTTTCATTATCTTTAATTTTTTTCTCGCGTAATTAAATGCTACGAAACAGTCCTTGCATTCCGGGAAAGCCAGAACGCGGTATGGGAAGGTAGAGATCAGCAAATTTGCATACAAATTCCGATAGTTGTATTCATTTATATTGTGTCATTTGATTAAGTGTAGAAGTTTCTTTTTTAGCGAAGAATAAGCAGAAAAGCTGATATGCCATGAAATAGCTATTAAATCAGAACTGGTTCGTCAGGTAAATATGGGACTAATCGACTTGATGGCTAGATCGATCCAGGTAAGATGAAAAATCGACAATAGCAAAAAAATAATCAAACTCAGTTGATCTGCTAGGTCACTAGTGATTCGGGCAACCTGACAAAACCAGGTAGACACCTGTTATTTTTTAAATGTGTTTTTTTCTAGTCAGAGATTTCTCTTTTATATATTTTTTAGTTGGTTATTAACCATTTTTAAAGTTTATTATATAAATACTAGAAGAATATTTTATTTTCTCAATATAAGATTTGAAGCCCTTCAGTATATATACTTTATATTCACAAAAAAAAAGTTATACTTTTCAATATAAGATAAAAAAATCTTTTTAGTTTAAATATTTCAACTTAAAAAAATGACATAGTATCCTTTTAATATGAAATAAAATTTTTTTTAAAATAATCTTTTAAACTTCATTATTTTACAATATGTAGAACTTATATTCACATAGATTATTTCTTAATTTTTTTATATGAAATATTAAAACTTCAAATATTTTTTAAATTTTTCCAGGTTATTTCGAGTTGATTCAGGTCAACTCATGTAACTCGAGACCCGATTATTTAATCAGGTCAACCCTCAAGTTGGGTTTAATAACTATATACCATGAAGATAAAAAAAAATAAAAAGATATAGGTGCAAGTAAGATAATTCATAATAAGAGTTTTTTTCGAGATTAAAATGGGTTTTTTTTATGAAAACATTTAGTACATTAAAAGTAAAATTTTAACAAAATAATATCATTTAATTTAAAATAAAATTAATGAGCACATTTTAATCTTATTATACTTATAAAATGTGATACTTAAATAATATAATTTTTTACAAAAAGATATTAAATAAATTGATTTCGGGATTCAAACCGCTACATCCAATTATTTCATAACAAAGTTTTGAAAAATCTTGAGTGGCCAGCCACGTAGGCTCATATCTCTTTATTTTTTTATTTACTCAGCCACTCTCATACCAAATTACCGATCAACTTTATATAAAGTTTATTATTTTAAAATATATTAAAATAATATTTTTTTTATTTTAAAAAAATTATTTTTAATATTAACATATCAAAATATCTACAAATAATTTTAAAAAAATTAAATTTTTTCAAACATATTTTTAAAATACAATACTAAACTTGATCGATTGCTGAATAAATTAACAAGCACATGCAAATAATGGAACTGCAAAATTGAGCAAAAATCATCAAATAATAAATCCTAGATCTTAAAAAATCCGTAGACCAACTCACCTTTTAAGTGTTCCGGCAAGGAGGAGATCTCTTCCTCGGCAAGAGATCCGGATTCTCGATCAAAGGATCAAAATTACAAGAACACACCTTGGAGCACAAAATGTAACAGACCTCAATTACTAAACGGAAAACATAATTAAAAGTCGGCGTGAGATTGATGGACTTCTAGGTTGCAGTCTTGTTACTATTATTTATTCGAAGTGTGGGATGGTTTGTGATGCATTGTAAGTGTTCAAGAAGATAAGAAATCCTGATGTAGTGGCCTGAAGTGCCATGATCACTAAAGTCCGGGTGGCTGGCGATCGGGGATGGAGGTTGTTGAGAGGGGAGAGCAGTCGTGTGGGAGTCGGCGGTGGATGGTTTGTCAGGCTCTATATGTAATGTATAAATGCTTTTTAGTTATTAATTCAATTGTAATGACAATCCTATAATTTTTTCAGAGTTTCTTGTTGACTACTTTTTTACGAGAATTATAAATATTAAATAGTGTCAAGCAAAGTGTAGTTTTTGAAAATATAAGACTAAACTGCAATCGCGTGCAAACTTAAAAGGAGTCATGGTAATTTTTATAATTATATATTAACTTAATACGTGTAATTCTTTTTTCAAAAAAATTCGTATGAATATTTAATAAGAATAAAATATATTTTTTTATCATTTTTATATAATTTTCTCACATTGATTATTCTTGTAGATTTTTCATATGGTTGTGATAAAATTGCAAGTTTTTTTTTATTGAAACTTGATTTTTTTATTGTAAGTGTTTTCCTGTCACTTTCTTATGGAGGCACACAGGCCTACCAATAGCACGGGGATCCGGCAATTCCATATATTTGTTGACGAGATTGGAGCTCTCTCAGACCTATATTTTCTAGCCAACATTGGCCGCTGCAAAGCTGGCTCCTAATATCCATACTGAATCTTCGGATTCATTTTGCAGTGTTCGTCTTGATTTCCCTAGCCTATTATTTGCCCACGCAAGAAGATCTTGCTTCATTCTCGGCAGATAACAGGCTAGGGAAATCAACACGAAAACTACTGATGAGGAATGCACCCATTGAAAAACCAAAAAAAAGGAAAAAAAACATATAATACGATCCGCATTCTAGAACACAAAAAAAAAAAAAAGGAAAAATAGTTGCTGAGAAAATCACAAACAAATCCATACCAGCTCCAGTTCCACTTCAGGAATTCAGGCCATAAAGCACCACCACTGGCTGAATCTGATCTTTTCAAGACCAAAGAAACAATCACCACAAACAAACATATAATAATCTGATGAGGAATGCACCCATTGAAAATTAAATATAACACGATAAATACGCGAATAATTTAAACTTTAAAGCATACCAACTTCATCACAACATGACTGGAGTTACTACGAGACAACAAAACACGAGACAGAAAGAATTCCACCTGTTTCCACAGGGCAATTACTAATCCAGAGTAACGAAATTTAGAATCGAAGATAAGAAGACTGCAACAAACCAAGCAGCATCAATGCCACTCTGTATCGCCATATCTCTCAAAGCTAATCAAGTTTCTTGAACACCATACTGAAATGCTCACAGCTTGTCCTCGAACTCAGATAATGGGGTCATCTGCTCCTTCAAACCCTTTCGCTTCCTGATTTCTGTAACAAGCTGTGCTGCTTGTGTACCGGCTTCCATTGGATCAGAAGA
>Ga0325401_1000723_pt1 | contig 25212 bp, 11 predicted proteins | sample PopdelMetagenome_FD_205666 | JGI IMG/M metagenome (GOLD analysis project Ga0325401, IMG submission 205666) | Populus deltoides microbial communities from Bellville, Georgia, United States - Xylem-PdKOR-R2 | ecosystem: Host-associated > Plants > Phyllosphere > Stem > Wood/Secondary xylem | place...
AGTACATGAAATTAAACAAATACACGTATACAAATATTTTATTTTATTTAAATATGTAATTGGATATAATCTGTATTTAAAATATTCTTACAAAATGAATAAATAATCCTCTTTTTCTTTCCTTGAATTTAATATGTGGTAACTTGATTTACTTTTGAAATCAAGTCAAGATTTATGTTTTGCTAAAACATGAATTTAGGGGTGTATTAAAGAGCAAGATTTGATGATTTTATGTTTTAAAGGGTATCTTTGATTTGTCTTTAAGGTATTGTTAAACTACTCTTATGGAAAATTTAAACTTGATCCAACATGGTTTTGTTTCTTATAGATTTCAAGCGTAGATAAAGAAGGTTTAAGAACTTTTGAGATAGCTTTTTTTTCTTAAAAATCATGTCTTGAAGAAGATTTTTTATAGCCCTAAGAATTCTTCCCTCCCATTTTTTTTAGGGTAAGGCCTTCAATTTATAGAGATTTGTAGGGGCTCTTGGATTTTTTTTCAATGTCATATGATATTATTTTATTGATTTATTTTTATTTGTTAGGTTTTATATTTATAACAAGATATCTTAAATATCTTATCTCACATGTCAACCTTTTATTAGCTCAAAAAATATAAAAATTGTTCATGTCATTTATTTTAATTTTATTTCATTTTTTTATATAAAAATAAAATAAAAATGACACATACTGTAATTTGATTGCTACAAAAATTTTATTTCTATAAATATCCTTTTGAGACAAGTTTATTTACCCTTAATAATAAGTGGGTATATCTCAAAAATATAGTTGACAAAACTTTATACTTTGAATATATTTTTTTGACTAAAATTTGATTTAGATTATATTAAATTTTCATAATAAATTAATATAGATATATTTTATCTGAAAATAAAATATAATTATTAAAATTAAAAATTTTAAAATTATTTTTTATTGATTTTTATTTCACCGTAGTGGTTACTATGATATCTTGTTTTGCAGTTCTCATCATACTGAATAAATTATATTAATTTTCTCTCTCTTGTTTTGGTTTGCGTTCCTCCATCCTTTGTTAATTTCATTCTTTCCTGAAAGAATTGCCGAGAAGGGGGGGGGGGGGGATTTGGTGCTAGTAAATCATAATTCCTTCCCTAACACGTAGAAATAGGAAAATCCTTGTAAGAAAAAAAACTCAATAACCCATCAAACTAGTTTTGGATTTAATGTTATATTGGGGAATACAAGGCCACGACTTTTAATGGCATATTCGATCATGATTCCAAAATACTAGTCTTGGATTTAGTGGGTATTAATTGATACAGCCTGCAGGATTCCAATGCCAGCTGGCCATATTAATTCATACTTCTCAAGCTACATTATAAGCATTACGCAAACTGCCAACCTCCGCGTGAGTCACGAATGCACGTCCACTTTGATTGACAGCAGCTAAAGCTTAATTTTAGACTTTGCATTCATTGCTGTGCTTGGGTAATGACGCTTTTTTTAAGACTTACTGTGGGACTTTATTTTGCGTGGATGTTATTGAACGATCAAGGTCTTTTTGGCATGGATATTATGTACCTCGCCTCTTTTCTTTTTTATCTCAGGTTCCCAATAATTTGTCTTGCTGATTGGGATTTTCCGTAGTGTTGAGTGATAACTGCTGCTTTGTCGTGGGATTTGGTGCGTGAACCGTCTCTCAAAGGTTACGGCCTTTGGTGAACTATTAATCAATAGTTATGGAGCTCGAAGAGCTGTTTCTCAACAATTAAGGAGCTAAAAAAGTCATTTATCAATGATTGCTACACTTGAACCGTTTCTTAACAGTTATGGAGCTTGAAGGTTGTCTATACGGTTGTGTTGATTGACAATCATCGGCTGCTACTTCTTTTGATGAACCATCAGATTTGGATGTTTCATAACCTCTTTTCAAACGCTAGAGCACCACTCTTTTTTGGCTCATGATCAATGTATGTTCTAGAAAAAAAAAAAAAAGCATTTGTAAACATCATTAGAAACGCTATCTTGTTCTATATCCCTTATTTCAAATATGCTCTTAATATTCACTTTTTTTTTTAGATGGTGACTTTTAGGAATTAATTTTCTTCTTCTAAAAGGTTCTTAGTAATTGAGGACAAGTATCGTCAAACAAGCCTTCATGTACATGAACCCGCCGATGTTTTATTCGCCTTCTTGTGAGCTTTATGGTCATCGTAGTTCACATCAGGAAGTTTTACAACTTCAGTCCTTCGACATCCTTTCTGGTTGATCTATCACCACTAGACTAGCATAAACATGTTGGTGACGCTCATTGTAAGGATTACTTCCCAATCTCTGGTGCACTTGATTATACTCCCAAGTATTAGGAATGGATATAACATGTTTTGAAACACTATGAGCTAATTCTCAAGAGGGCATATATTCGAGACACCATTTTTGCATCCTTTTTTATATATGAATGGCAGATGAATGTTATCCATTCTTTCTATAACCATTGGAATCTTTCTGCTAACACGATATCTACCTCGAGTGGAGAGGAGTCTATGTCACTTTGGCAATTAAAATAATCTAGTGGTCATCCTATTTTTTAGCACATTTCATGATGAAGTCATCCCTTTTGCTGATGAACTTATTAAAGTTGATAAAAAAGAGGTTATTTTCTTCCAAAAAGCTGTGAATATCTATTTTTTGTCTTTTGTAAGGAATGTGAGACTGTTAATGGTGATTATGTGATTACTCTTCAAGATTGGGTAGATTTATGATTCCGAGATGACCTAAGATACAAGGTGTTTTTCTCTATGAATCAAAATGGTTAGTCTAGTAAATCCAATAATATTACTTCTCCATCAGGCTCATTTGACAAGTCTTGTGTTCGCTATAGCAAATTCATGCATCTTCTCAAAGAGTTTAATGTCCCTTGTCATAATTAAGATGAATTTTTTGGCATCTTTTCTTTCATATTGGCTATGCAAATTTGTATTTTTTTTAGCAAAGATGTTGGTTCTATTCATCCTAGTACTTTTCAAGTAATATCTATGATGGTGACTGGAAGGCAATTCTCTCCTACAATACTAGTTCTGACAAGTATTTTCAAGGGTCTAAGGGAGATCCAATCCATATTAGGTGAGACTACACAATACATCACTTTTCCTATTCATTTTTTAGTTGTTGGCTTACAAAAAAAATTAGCACCCATTGAACAACCACTAGCTATATCAACTTAGTTGGGATGAACAAATATGCTGATAAAGAGTTAAGAAAACATTTTAATGAATCTCAGGCGAATGCTCTTTCAGGAATCCCAAAAGAATTATATCTCATGTATTATTTTTTATGGCTAGAGTTACAATCTTATAAGCTTCCCTTTTCCTCCAAGTGCTAAACTTCTTTTGGTGACTAAATACTACATGGATTTATGGGCTCTAAAGTGGTTCAAAGTTTGGCCTCAATAGATGAAAACATTCCTAAAAGTCTTACAAATGTTGTTACAGTATCTAAAAAGGGAAAAAGAGAAGAATGACTTTATCTTAATGAAGAAAAAAATAATTTTTCCTACCCATATAAAAGACAAACAAGTAGTTGATGTTGATTTTGGCAAAGATACTGGTGCCAAAACATATTCCCATATAAAGAAGACAACACTTGTGATTTCTAATATGAAGGGAATGAGTGTTTCAAAAGATTCTCTCAAGAAAAAAAATCCATTATAGCTACTTTGGGGGCAAAGAAAATAAGTGCACAATCCTTTTCTTCATAATTGGTAAATGAACACTATTTTTTTCTGCACCTTCCATCAAAGTTTTTTTTAAAAAAAAATGCTCACAATGATATGTGTATAGGAAAAGGAGGAAGACAATGTTGAAGCAATTTTAATTGTCGAGAATAGTGAACATGAAAATAGTGATTATCATTATAAATGTTTAAAACATACCAAGAAGGTGTTCAATTCTTGCGAACTGAGTTTTTTTACAGTGTCCCTAATGCATTAATCATGTCAAATAATGTTGATGAATTGATTAGATTTTTTTTCTTCAATTTATGTTACTTATCATATGTTAACCTTCTTTTTTTTATTGTTCTTTGTTTTAGCTTGGTCAACAGGACCTAGGGAGTGAATTTGACATATATATATCAGGCCATAGACGAGTGTAACTTCTATTGGGATCGGAAATTTTCATCCTTTTTAAAGTTTGTCACATGAGTAGTCTAATCACTGATCTATGGCACCACCTCTATTAGTACTCAATAATGCAGGGACTAACTTGCATACCCCTAGAGCTATTACTGCATTTGAGCATTCAGGAATAACTAGGTATTGTGTTAATGATATAATGGGCAAGATAAGATTTGAATTTGTGTTAAGTGTTGGGAGAGCATAAAAAATAAGATCATCCATACACTAATCCATTACTTTCTTAACTTGGCTAATAAAGTAGAGAGCATATTTCGGTCCATCAAAGATATAAAGGTTGATTACTCCTCTATCAGAAGAATGGTGACTAAAGTGATTGAAGATGCTAAATAGATTAATGATTTAAAGTCTTCACTATCTTCTGTGATGACATCATAGTAACGAGGCTTAGAAATCAAAAAGCTTGAAGGGCAATTGAAAAACTCTAAAGCTCTTATAGAAAAGGCCTCTAGATCTTTTTCCACCACCCATACTAAGATAACAAAAATAAGGAACAACTCAAGGAGCTGCAATATAAGAAGATTGAGTTAGAGTCATCCTTTAAGGTGTATAAGGAAGATCTTTTTAAGAGAAAATTCATAACCTCTTGTATTCAAATACAGATCACCACAATATCTATTTTCCCTATGATAAGTGAAGCCAGTGTAGTCATTCTTCAAAAATTAAAAAGACTATTAAAGACTAAACAAAGAGAATTAAAAGAACATAACTGGAAACCATGGTTTGTCATTAGTTTCTCATATTTGGAACCCCTTTATTTATTTATTTTTCTATTGTTTCTTTTTCTTTTGGAATGCTTTTAAGTTTTGGTAACACTAACTTATGACTTTATGTTGAGAATACACAATTAATGTAGTAGAATTCTTCTTTATCAATAAAGTTTATATTTTGCCCTTGCTTGAGTCTTGTTACCTGTGTACGTTAGTGGATAAAAGATCAAGTCATAACGTAGTTTGATTTTTTTTTATTTCATTCATAGTTTTAGCTTGTGTAGGCCAGGAGATACATCAAATCTCAAGTATAGTATTCCTTTAAAAATTTATCACTGATAGGCCTAATCCTCAATCCATTATCTTTTATAGTTTTGTAACCTCTATTGGTATAAACTTCTTGAACCACATAAGGTCCATCCTATTTAAAGAGGAACTTGTTGCCCATATGTTTTAACATGATTATCAGATGTCATACTGTCATGACAAGATCTCTTACTTGGAATGCGTGTGGTTACACCTTCGTTGAAAGCCCTACAAAGTCAAGTTTGATAACATTATAATAAGCATTGTTGTGCTTCAAGATATTTTTCATCTAAGGCTTCAAGTTTGTTGAGGCGTAAACAGATAGTGTCTTCATTGAAGATTTCTTGGATTGTAATCCTTAGAGATGGAATTTGACATTCTAATGGAAGAACATCTTCAACACCATATACCAAGGAATATAGAGTAGCTTGAGTTGGCGTTTATAATGTAGTATAATAAGCCTATGGTGCTTCTTCGATTCTATCATGTCAATCCTTCTTCAAGCGATTCATCACCTTCTTGAGAATATTGCATAAGTTTTTGTTAAAAGCTTCTGCTAAGCCATTAGTCAGAGCATTGTACATAAAAGAGTTATGTCATTTGAAACCAAGTTGTGCACATAACTTGTTCATGATTGTATTGTAGAACTCCTGATATGGATATCTTGATCACGTAGTCAAGCAACCCCCCAATAAAGTTAAAATACAACCCGAAAAGCCAAAAACCAAGTTTGATAAAAACTTTGACCCAAAGGTAACTATATACTTAAAAACCAAAGGTATTGGAATAAAATTGGACCTAGAAATAACCTTATACCTAAGATCCTGAAGTATGCAAATGACAACACGAAGTTAGTTAATCTTCAATAAATTAGATATACGATCTATCTTTTCAAAGAAATGATGTTTTGCCACAAACAATCAAAAGGAAGAAACTCACGTTTATTATGACCTAGCTATTGGAATTTACAGTTCCAGAAACATTATATAATCTCCTCTAAATAACCATAATGGATCCCTTTTATGTTGCAAGCTAATGGGTCTAAACCAGGAATCAACTAACATAAGTCTAACAGTGAAATAAACTTCTAAACAATGTCTAATGGGTCAAATCAAACTTAAATTAAAAATAATTGTTCAACATAAAATCAATAAAATAGGATAATAAAAAAAATTCTTCAACTATGAAACTTTTAGTGTAGTAATTCCTTCATATAACAGAAATCTTAAGCTCTCGTGAGTGGTGTTTTGGCCAAAACTTTTAGGATAGGAATTCAACTAGAAAACTTTGTTTTTATATCTTAGGATTTCCTTCCTTATATTGCCTCCTCTTATTCTCCTTGAAGTGTTAAGAATACCAACAAAATATGAAAAAGAAACCTAATAGAAAGATCCCCTTAGATGGCACCACATCAAGTCCATATGGGACTTGTAATCCTTACAAAGTATGGACTCCAATTCTTCAATAAATCCAAGCCATATTAGGAACCCTTATAGCCTAAGCTCATTTACAAGTTTAAGGCCTAAATAAGACTTATTTAATCTCCATTTATTGTCCAAAATTAACCCATTACAGGTTTGGACTGGTTAAGTTGAAAATAGCTAAAAAACAACATTTTTTGTCGATGAATCTTCTAAAACAGTAACACCAATTTCAAACAATTTAAATAATATGTTTCCAAAATCAAATTGACCTGAGATTTTACCACAATATATTTTCATGTGTCTAGTATTTTCCTATAAAATTTTAGCTTGATCCAATATACAGTTTGAGAGATATATCTAATCTCGCAAAATTGGTCAGTAGGCATTTTAAAGCAAAATCCAAACTTAACTTGGTTCATATCTTGTCTGAATAAAGCTTACAATTTTCTCTTTCTTGAACTCATTTAATGTTGTAGCTTCAGCCCACTTCAAGAAGTAATCAGTTGCGACTAAAATGTAAAGATGCCCCTCTAAATTTTATGATAATGACCTTATCACATCAAGTCCCGAGCATTAAATGGCCAAGAAGAAATTTTCAAATATAAAGGCTCAGGTGGCTGGTGGATCAAATTAGCATAAAATTGATAAGTTTGACATTTTATAGCATAGTTTATATAGTTTTTCACCATTGTAGGCTAGTATTATCCTATTCTTTTTATTAAAAAATAAAGTTTAGGACTTGATTAGTGTGCTTCATAGATCTTCGAGTATGTTTCTTTTAGATCTTTTATAGCTTCTTCTTCTCCAAGACAACATAAAAGACTCCATCAAAATAACATCAATAAAGAGTGTCTTAGAAGTATTTTAAGCAAGAAGCTTTACACCTCATATATGTCTTATGGCGTAGGTTTTTAAGTAGCTTGTTATATTTTAAATATTCGATAAGTGGTTGACATTAGTCTTCTTTCTCAATCTCATAAATAGAAACCATACCCACTTGTTCTTTCACTTCTCAATCACTAGTTATCGATGGAAGCACCCATCTTTGACATATAGGGACTTTTGTTAATGTTGACACTAGATTTTCTAAGGCATCGGCTTGCTTATTCTCTTTTCGAGTTACATGCCTTAAAGTGATGCAATCAAATGATGTCATTAGTTTTAATACATACTTGTGATATGGGACAAGTTCTGGCTTTTTGACTTCATAAAGTTAAAGGAGTTATTTTATGACTAATTGAGAATATCCAAATACTTTAAGGTGAGGCATCTTTATATTCACAATCATCTTCAGCCTAAGAATCAAGGCTTGATATTCAGCCATGTTATTAGAACAACATTTAGTAAATGAGAAGAAATATGTCAAGACCTCTCCTTCATGTGTGATAAAGATTACCTCAACATCGACTCTATTTTGTCGCGTTACACTATCAAAGAATATTTTTCGAGTCTATAACATTCCAATGAACAAGAAACCCTTATCAGGCAGGTCTTTAGAAAACTTCCATTCATCAGGAATAGGATGATCAACAAGAAAATCAATTAGTGCTTACTCCAAGAAAATCAAATTCTTTAAGCAATAACACTTATTTTGCCAATCTTCCTGATAGTACTGGCCTTTATATTATATAGTTAAGAAGTTCTGCTCAAGAGATTAGTCATACTAAATGTGCTTAAAAGTAATGTTTAACTTCTTTATTGCAAAAATTAATGCTAGACATGTCTTTTTTATTAGAAAATAATTCAATTCGGCCTCATTTAACTTTCTCCTAAGGTAGTAGAGAGCACTCTCATTACCTTTATCATTTTGTTATGCCAACAACACTCCTAATGAACACATTTGAGCTACAATATAGAGGATAAATGGTTGTTCTGGTACTAATGCTTGTAGGACAGGTAGATTAAACAAATACTTTTTAATGTTATTGAAAGCATTAGTATAAGCTTCATCCTAAAAAAATGGTGTATCCTTCTTCATCGAATAAGTGAATGGTTGACATCAACCATCTAAGTCAGAAATGAATCTCTGTATATAAGCCAACTTTCCTAGGAGACTTTTCAATTCATGGATGTTTTATGGCTCCAACATCTTTATGATGGTATCGATCTTAGACTAATCAATCTCAATTCCTTAATGTTGAACTATGAATTTGCTGGAGGATACACCAAACATGCATTTTAATGGGTTCATATTTTGTTAGAATCGCTTGAACACCAAACAAAGATCTAGCAAATGACTTTCTTTTTCCTTTAACTTCACCACAAGATCATTAACATAACATTCAATGTGTTGATGAAGCATGTCATTAAAAATCTTTTGCATCGTTCTTTGATAAGAGGCACCCGTATTCTTCAACCTAAAAGGCATGACCTTATAGCAATATATTATTTTAGAGTTCAAAAGGTTGTCTTCTTCTCATTTGAAAATACCATCCAAATTTAATTATAGCTAAATGAACCATCATGAAGGTTAACCTCTCATGGCTTGTGGTAGCATCCACCATGATCTCAATGATTGGAAGTGAAAAGTCATCTTTAAGGTAAGCATTGTTATGGTCTTGAAAAGTCATACAAACATGGATTTGACCATTCTTCTTTTTCACTGGAATGATATTTGAAATCCATGTAGGATATTTGACCTCATAAATGAAACCTGTTTAGATAAGTTTGTTGACTTCAACCTTAATTTGTGAGATGAGTTTAGTATGAAAGCGATGTTGAGCTTATTTTACAAGTCTAACCCCATTTCTTATTGTTAAATGATAGATTATAACCCTCAAGTCTAAACATGGCATTTCATCATAAGACCAAGTAAAGATATCTCGACACTCCATAAAAAGTTCCATGTAATCCCCTTTTCCTTTAGATGATAAGTTTGCATTGATGAAGTTCATACATGGGTTTTTAATGGTGCCTAAGTTAACCTCTTTAATTTCATCCACCATAAACTTATTTTTTGATTCAAAGGTAAGTAAAGCCTCCTCAACATCTTCTTCGATGAAAAACTTATCATTATCATCCTCTTTAATTATGATGTGATTTAAAGTGAGATGTATCATTTCCTCTTCTTTCTCTTCATTAGAGGGTTTTGTGATTACTACCATGCATATTTTTTTTCCTCTTAGTATCATCTCAAGACTTACCACCCATTCACATTCCCTTAAACGAAGTTGGTTGATGATCGAGTACGTGTTTATCATCTTTTAACTTAGATGATCCAAGTCTTGTGAATATTGATGTCTATTTTAGAGTCCTTCCACTCTTTTGGGTCCCAATCCTTTTAAGACTGAAGCATAAAAAATAATCATACCAAGACAATCCTAAACTGGAGCTCTAAGAGGTGTAAGCTAACTTTGTTATTTGTCATTCACTTTTTTCACACTTATATGTCATGAAGCCTTGTTTTAATCTTAAAATGAAATGGTGTAGAAGATTCGTATCCAATACCAGCCCTTGAAGTTTTTCTAGAAGTTTTTTCTCTCTCTTTGAGCCTTTTCTAGTCTTTGTTAGAACTTGTTTACCTTCGACTCGAGTCAATAACCATTCTTTGCTAATTTATTGATATCTTTACGACTATAACCAGCCCTAAATAAAAGCTTATAAGCATTGAAATCAAAGTTATTCGCTCATTTATTGGAGCGTCCTTCGAGATTCACAACCACTGATTCAGTTTGATGAACGAACCCTTTTAATAAAAGTTTTGAGATCTTAGTTAATGCGAGATTAGTAGTTGGCATGGTCATGTTTGCTCCTTTATGATCTTCTTTTCATCTTTAATAAGAGAAAATTGACCCTTATTTCTTATTGAACTGGGATATATCGTAGTATCATGGCTTTACATGATACCTTATTATCGACAAAGTTTTATACTACCTTTTCTTTTCTTTTTTGATCAAATGAAAGAAATTTATAGATCAAATGTAACAAAGTTTAGCGAACCAGCAAGTCAAATATATACAGATATGAACAAAAAAAAGGGAACAAACTCCCTTAGACGCAAAGGAGGCTAGAGGAACAACCTCCCACAAAAGTCAAAGCAAACCTAACTGAAAAAAACTAGAACTAGACTAACAGCAACTACCTAGCCAAAGGCAACAACAAATAAGACAAACAAGTAATTCACCATCAGCCAGCAACCAGCAGAAAAGCCAGGAGCAGGAATGAACACAACAAAACTGAACAGCATATGGCAATGCACCAGCACAACCAACCAACAACAAAAAGGAGAAGTACCAACACACCCATCAACAGTAAGCAAAACTTGACCTCAAAAACCACGAGAAAACAAGCAGGAAACCTCGATTACAAAACCAGGAGCAGGCATGGACACAACAACATAGCACCCAACCAGCAATACTGCAACAAATAAAACTCAACTATTAAAGCCAAGAGAAAAACCAGCAGGACACTACACCAACAGCAAGCAAACCAGCTACAACAATGGCCTTTAGCCAATCCAACAAAGGGAACACCATAACCAACCACCACTAGATCCTCAGCTAGAGGCAAAACCCAGCAACACTGCACCAGCAGCACAACAACAGGCTATCCTCATCACAGGAGAAAGCAAGCAAGAAGAACAGGCCACAAGCCAAACAACCAGCACAGGAGAAAACAAGCAGTGCAAGAGAAAACAACAACAAGCTATCCTCATCATAGGTGGAAGCAAGTAAGAAGAACCAAATAACAGGCCCACAAGCCAAACAAGCAACACAGGAGAAAACACAAAACCAAAACCCGGCAGGGACTTGATCAGCTACCTATTCTTTTCTTTTGTTCTTCATTGGATGAGTCATTCATTTATTTGTAAATGACTTATTCTCTTTTAAGCTCTTAGACTCAAATTTTCCCTCTTCTTGGTGATTAGATGGGGATAATAGTTCTTCCATCATAACTAACCAAAAATAGAATTTTGCATCGATAAAACGGGCTTCAGCTATGGTAAATGGGTTAGCATTTGCCATTATCTTTCTTACTAATCTATTTTGACAATACTTAAAGCATTAGTGAAGCGTTGAGGAGATGATACCAATTTTATGTATCCATGATCATCCAAATAGGATGTTGTAAATAGTTTTGGCATTTATGACATAAAAAAGAATTGGACTTTATATCTTCTATTTGTATAAATCTTATCTTTCCCATGGTGTTATGTCCTTCTTGATTAAAGCCTTGAATCATCCAATGACTTAAAAAGAGTTTCTTCATAGGAATCTCAAACTCTTTCATGGTTTTAAGAGGTCGTATATTGATAGTCAAACCATTATCCACCAAAATACAATTCACCATCTTTTTTACAAAGTAACCTTTGATAAAAAGAATAGCGGGGCAATTATAGACTTTTGATTTGAGCAAAAGGTCTTCATCATTAAAGGATATCTCTGTTGTGCATACAATATGATGAAACTTTAGAAAGTCATCATGGCTTTTCTTTATGAATTCTTTAGTAGGAATTCTCTCTTCATCAACTTAATAGCAAGTAACGAATACATTCTCCAACTTGTATGGACTTTCATCACATCTTTCAATGCATCGACTCATCAATTACCTTTTTCTCCATTGATATTTTTATTATAGTTAGCTTTATCATCTGCATTTACATCTTCCTTCCTCTTCTACGGGTAACTAAAGTCCATCCTTCATTGTCACAATTCTCAGATTAATTAGGCTTCAAGTCGCTAACATGAGGTACAAGGGTTATACATGAAGATTGACTTGATATGGTGAAGCTCATAGGTCAAAGGACGCCAAGTTTTATAGGTTCAAAGAAACCAAAACTTATTGTAAGGAGCGATTGGTGTGAACCCAAATTCACTATAGTCATGCTATTGGAAGTTGTTATTTCTTCATAAAAGATGATGTGCATATTCTCATATAGCCTCATGATCTTATCTTTTAACACAAAACATTTCTCTACAGGGCAAAAAATTTCTTTATAGGGTAACTGATTAGACGATGGTATTTATAATAATTTAGGTTGTTTACTTGGTTTGCCTTTTGGAGACATTTCATCTCTGGCAACTTGATGAAATTTGGTGCTAGCAAATCTTCTAACATCCTGATATGTCTGAGTTGGGGAATGGATACTCTTTTTTATGCACATCATTACTAAAAACAATTTTATTTTTGTCTTTTTTTCTGTCTTGTCTTCTCTATTTCTATTGTTTTCATCTCTTATATTCCGGGACAATAACCAGACATTACCATAGAAACATTTAATAGTTCGATAATTTAAACCATCACTTTAAACCTAAACTTGAAGGTTGAATTTATGACACTTACAAATCCAAATATAAACATAATAGCATGAGCTAGGTCTTCTCTCATTTAGACGAGCCTATTTAAAATTTCAAGATGTATATATCTATTTAGAAATTCACATTTCAATTCCAATATTGACTCACACCCTATCATGTCATACCCAACCCTTTCACCTTATGCTTGATTAACCAACACCACTTCTTTAACTATTAAAAAAGTATTTTGGATGTAAATAATTTTTTTCAAAATAATTTTTAAAATCTATTTGTCTCCTCTACTCATATTCCAATAAATTTCGTAAACAAAAGCTTTATAAAACAAAATTTTGGGCCAACTTAGGATTATGATTTATATCTGAGCCAACTTATTATAAGTTGTCAGAAATTAAAATATGATGATTAATCAATTATAACTTGATTGTAAATAAATTTTAGAAATTAAGGACTAGAATGTAATTAATACAGAAGATTACAATTCTAAACCTAGAAACAATCAATGACTTGATTGAATAAATTTCTAAAATTAGCCTACAATAATATATGTGATATTATTTAAGAAAATTGATATTTTGTCATTTATAGGGTTTTAGGTTTTCTTATAAATAGAAAGTTATATCTTTTATTTCTGAATGTGAGAAAAGTACAGTATATAAACATTTAAAACACAAAAGAAAAGAATTTAGCACTGTAAGGTATATCAATCCCTCTCTTATAAAAGGGTTTAAAAGATTTCTTACTTGTGGTTCATATAGATTACCGTTAGAGGTCGAACACTTGGATGACTTGTGATTTGTGACAACTCAGAAGCAAATATTCAAAGCCAAAAAGAATATCTGATATTCAGGTAATCTTCACATAAACTCTAAACAACTCTAAATTTGTCTAATAGGTTCCTTGAAACTCCTGAAAAAAAATTAAACTTATAGTTTCTACTATATGTATGTGTTTCAGGAGAACCAACATTATGTTTATTTGTGATTTCTTTAATCATTGGTAATTCAATTGTTCTTTCTCTTTACCGTTATGTGCTCATTTTGTGATTTCTTTAATCATTTGTGAGTACAGAGTAAATTCATTTAGTCAGTTTATAAGTAATTCAATTAGTTTCGAGCAATTATGCTTTTTCATTATAAAATAATTTGTGATTATTATTCACTGTACTAACGTGATGTTCTCTGATTCCACATACACTTTCTTTGTTCTAGTGGATTATTGTTGATTTTAAGAAAACCGGAAAAAATTCTATTAACAAAAGTCTATTGGAAGAATTGTACAAATATTCTATTGGCATATTTTGTTGGAAGAATTTAATGTGAAATTGAGAAATCATTAGTTTTTCATTTTATTGTTAAATGTTTTTTTAAAACATTTCATCTGTTCAATTGTTCAATGTAGATTATTATAAAAATCCAACTCGTTGTTAATCAGTTATAAAATTATATTATTTAAGTTTAGGTTCGGTTTTAGATTCGAGTAAAGTTGAAATTAGGATATGAATATCCAAAACCTGATCAGGACAGATTTGAGTATTAAAACCAGGTCAGGTTTGGGTTCAGGTATTCATTTTATGTTTGGATTCAGGTATGAAAGTACTTGATTCATGGGTATTCGTTGTCTTGTAAGCTGCACACCCAAAAACCATTTCTCCCTCTTTTTAGCTGAAAGTGCATCAAAGTTGTCGACCGCATCAGCATTGTGGGCAGCAATGTGTCATCTAATACTTTCCCGTGTGGCCATGGTTACCGGAAAAAGACCATTGAAGAACTTGGCCTACCACCTTGCTGATCCGGTCAACAACTTCGGCCCCGGAAAACGAGCTAGCAAAGAGAGCTTTTGTGTTTGGATTGTCGGCTTGTAATGTAAAGAGACCATGATTTGAATCTTGGATGCCAAGAGTGCATAATAATCTGCATGGTCGTTTCAAAAAAGGAAGTCGTTATCCTCCTAATTTTCTGCTTCATTGTTTTGGCTACCACTTTTCTACTATGAAACTTGCTGCATTTTAGGATCAAGCAGGAGGAAGGCACAGGGATCACCGAGATAATTATGCAAAATCAACAACCAAAGACAACCAGAGCAACATTTACAAATTTTCTTAAAGATAAAACCAGAGCAACGGTGAATTTTCTGATGTGTATTGTCATATCTCCTATGGTATTGAAGTACAAAGTACAATGAGGGCATATTAGAAAGCCAATTTGATACAAGAACTCAACTTGTATTAACTATAATAGAGGATTATTTTAAGAACATATGAATGTTCTAATCTATATTTTAAAAAAAAAAAAAAAAAAACCTTGTGTTAGCATCGGGAACTCTCAAGATGTACGTGCTTGTTAGCTGGGTTGCCTCAATTGTAACTCTATAAATCCAAACCCCTGAATGAAACTTGACTGAATTGCATCTCCACAGAACTCGTAAATTATGACAGCCTGTTCTTACAATCCTTGAGCTCGATTTGCTGCCACCCTTGCTCTGGCCACTGACTTCAAGTAAAGTTCTTCATATTGCGATGTTGACAATTCCCAACTGAAATCCATGTTCATGTCCTTCTGAACAAGCTGCTGCCAGACCTCGGTATTGTTTCTATAGTAGTTAAATGCACGATCTAAAGCACTGTTTACTCCCTGAGAAATTATGAAATGCATTAGGAAGCATTATAATAAGAAACAGCCTAAATGAAAGCTTTTACTAAGAGTTGGATAAAAATCCAGAGCGGGGATGGAAAATAAAAAGGTTCATAATGAATTCTAGTTTCGTAGAGGCTGGTGAAGCAATGTGGTAGCTGGTGGGAGCATTGAATTGATAGCTCAAAGCCTCACACAGATGCCACATGGAAAGCATGGATGATATACAACTAAACCTGCAGCTCTAGTTATTTACATGTTCATCAGGAGTCGAGAATGTAAAGCCATTCCGAAATTGAGGCGGCACGGTATCATCATCAACATCAAAAACACTGCAGAATTAAAACCAAACATCAATGCAGTGATGCTCCAACAACCATAATAACATCAGATCGCTGGAATTATGTCAGAAATCAAGTACCCTACCTGTCATTTAGACCACCAGTTTTTCTTACAATTGGTATGGAACCATATCTCATTGCTATCATCTGCAAAAGGAAAAAAAAAAGGACATGAAGAAAAAGTTCAGGTGTCAGCAATTAGATATGATAGTAATATGACCAAAGGGCTCTGTTATGTAGCCAGAAGCCTACTCAACCAAAAAAAAAACATATCAACATTTTGGTTTACATACATATATACATTTATGAAAGAAAAGGTGAAGCCATTTTGTTGTCAAATTAATAATTAGCCGTCCACAGTCCAAAGCACAAAATTTACAAATTAGCTCATGCTTGCCAGATTTGAGACATCTTTTATAGGTTATATCGATATTTTCATAAAGTATCATTCAATTAAAAATGTAAACAAATGCACTCTGGCTCTTCGCCTTCCCTAAAAAATTAAGGGAAAGGGTGTTGATCATACCTGTGTGAGGCCACAAGGCTCAAAAATCGATGGAATGATAAAAATATCAGATGCCGCAAAAATGGAATGGGAGAGAGATTCATCATACTTCAATATCAGCCGAATGTGATGATGACTCTCAAAATGGTTAGCAATACCCTCAAATTCCCTCTACAAAATAAAAGAGAGAAATAAAATGTTAATCAGTAAATAGAATAAGAGAACTTAGAATAGAGAAAGGATACAGAAAGAATGATCAAAACTAATGTTTCAGTGTCCATAAAGGGCATTGTAATCCCAAAATTCTCAAAAGCCCAGCTAGATAAAGACATTTATCTTTATAGCATTATGTTTTGAGGATGCATTGCAGATGTGTCCAATATAACGTGCAAAATTTTGGAGGGTAACAGTGAATTCATAGCAAAAAGGAAAAACAGAGCATTGCCTGAATATGTGCAACTGGGCTTGAACCAAGAAGTACAAATTGTCCTCCCAGCTCCAGTGTTCGGTATATTGCATGTCTAATAAGATGCACACCTTTCTGTGGCACCAATCGTGTTATGCATCCTACCTATTCAAAGAATAATGGAAGAATTTTAACAAGGTAAGTTGCATCATTATAAAGTAATGATAAAAGTATTCAGAATGTTCCCACGTGCAATATGATGGCATTATGAACTATGTCATTCCCTCAATATGCTAGACTAAGAATATCCCTCCCAAATCTACTCCCATATGATCTCGGGTACTCTGGAGATAAAAGAATGCTCATGGTATTCCAATGCAGACTACTTCACACAAGATAACGAATGTGGAGCCCATTTGATACAAGATCAAACTTGATTTTACTTCCAATATACATTGAGATGAAATGCCAGGAGGTAAAATTACAGGCTAATCCTAAAGTTTATAGTTAAAGATGGCACTGCTCATCATAGTATGATCAACTACCCTAAATAAAACAATATAAATGGGAGGGAAAAAAAAACTGGAGTTCCATGCAGAGTGTTAAGTGAAGAATATAATAAAGAAACTAAGATGTTTCTCAAAAAGGAAAAATAATGAAATCTTCCAACCCAAAGGGGTTTAATTAGCCATCCTGGTCATCTTTCACCAGAGATAATCTGATTTTTCATAGTTGCTAACCCACTAAAAAAATAACCTTGGGATAGAACATCTTTAGAGGAAGTTTGTGGTTGTCAAAATTTACTCTCAAACATATAGCCCATGTTCCATGTACCCTAGGTGATACACAGTACACTAACAGTACCAACAAGGGAGGCGATCCATATAACCTGGTCATAAATTGAGGTAATATCAATGGAAAAGTGTTGAAATCTGATAGGAATAGGTGGATTGAAATCAAATACTTTTAAAAGAAAAGGAACGGCGATACAATGCTTCTACAGTAAGATTACCATTGGTTGCCTGATATCTGCATTAGAGAGCCCAAGAAATTTTCTTAAAGCTATTTTGTTTTCAGTTTTCCCTTGAAGATCATTAACATTGTACTGGACTTTGAGAGAAGTATCAGTAGCAGGATTCCATGCATCAGTATCAATTCCGTTAAGAATTCCAACAAACTTCTTGGAGTGAAAACTAAGAGTCGAATGGAGACCTTTCCCACCCTGTACAAGACAAGTTAGAGTTGTAAGGAAAGCCTTCAACTAAACACAACAACTGTGAGAAATTTTCAATAATAAAAAAATAAAACATTAAAACATTTGATTTTACTTATCCAAGAAAAAGAATAGAAACATTTGCTTCAAACAGACTGGCAGACCATATTATACCCCATATCATTAGGCTTTATTCCAAAATAGAAACCATGGTGAGAAACAAGCTCATTAATTTATGTCTTCACACGCTCATTAGGCTTTATTCCAAAATAGAAACCATGGTCAGAAAAACGAACTCATTAATTTATGTCTTCACACAGCTCAGATGAAGCAGCTTAGGCAGATCTGAAAATAAATTGGGAAGATGCTAGAAACTGGGATATTGTATTTCACAACAATATGGATATTTTTCATCAGAAAGACAGTAACTCATGATGATTTCCATTTCCCTCCTTGTACCCTATCAGTTTAAAAATTCCTTTCATACATGCATGGATGCATGTGTAAAATAAGTAAATTCTTATCAGCAAAAATTAAGACCAAAAACAATACTTTTCTTTTTTATCTTTTAGTGTCCAGAATTAGAAGAATTTCCAGTTTCTGAGCTATGAAAGAACAATAAGGCTATTGAAGCACAAAGATTTTATGATTGTCAAAAAAAGCACGGTTTTGGCTGGTTCCAGAAAGCACTACCACATTACCTTGCACCCATTATTCTGCTTAAAAAGCTTAAGATATGTAACATAACTTGTGTTGTGATTTTATAGGGAAAGCTTCGACTGGGTGTATAAAGACTCACTCCCCCTCTCTCCCTTCCACACCTCGCTCCTCTCCTAAATACTCTCCATCCTTTCCCTTCCACCTGCTCCCAAGTCTGAAGTGAGAAGTTTAAAGCTCCATCTTGTCTTATTTTCTCCAATGGGAGATAGCTTGGCAAAGGATTCTAATTGACGATAATTTACAATGGAGATGAGAGGTCATGATCAATAGGTACTTCAGTGTCAAGTTGTCACTGAACCTATGAAACCATTTAGTTCACATTGTGAATGGGCTTAAAGCTCTATGGAAGTTTTTTATGGAGAAGTGGCCTTCTATGCATAATAATAGATTCAGAAATTGCATGTGTTTTATGAAGGGTAAGGATATAAATCAGATTCTTTCCATTAGCATTTTTGGTTCCTTTTGAAAGGAAAAAAGAATTTGAGAAAACAATCCTCTCTCGCCTCTTTGAATTAAAAGTCAAGTCGTTGGTATATGGGCAGTCGGAAAAGGACTTGTAATGTTGTTTATTATTTATTTTTTGTACTTAGTGCCCAAATAGGTAAAGTGAACTTAGGAGGCAATCTATCTTCAAGTGAGCGTTTAATTTGTATCAAGTAGATCGTAAGCACCCTGCTTTTCAAGATGTCTTGCCCAATCTTATCAGGCCATCCAGCACAAATGCAAATCTACTGAAAAAGATCTTTTTGAAAGGAAAGAAAAGAAATGAAAGAAAGTTTCAATATAGTTAGAAAAGCTCCATCAAGTGAACATGGCAAAATGTGTAATCTCATTTTTATAAAGTTTGTTATTAGAAAGTTTTCCTTCCAACAGAAAATCAGGACATGGACTATGGAAAACAGACTATCCCAAATATACTTGAGCTAAGAAAGTTTGGAGAAAATGTAAGAATCCATAATTATTTATAAAAGCAAAAAGGCTATAATAACTTGTGCTTGACGATGCCATAATACAATACTAATATTGTAACATACTACAGTAAAAATATGTAAATCCAATCCCACTCTAATTAAGAAAAGGACTGTTTAAAATGAAATTGAAATTCGATTTCTCTTTTTATTTTTTTTAAAAACATGAAACTTTTTCATATGATATAAAAAATGTCATTTCAATTTCTAACTATACTAACAATAAATTAGTGCAATTTTTTTAATGATTGTTATTTCTAAGAGTTGTTATTCTAACCATCAAGGATTAAAAGTAATTCAATTTTGTGTTTTAAGAATCCAACAAACTAATTCAATTATACCTTATCAAACTTGATATGAAAATCAAACATATATATAACTATTCAAACTTATTTAGTTATAAAAATTCAAAATACTCTATTAGAGACTATAAAAAATTTGCTATAAAATAGTTGAATAATACATGTGCGAAGCACATGCCTAAAAAAATAGTTCCACTAAAATAGCGTGACAAGTCATTTCACATTGCACGCAGCATTATGAAGATTCAGCTCCATAAGATTTGAGACACCACTATAATAAACATAATAAAAAAAAAAAAAAAGCTGTTCAGTTCTATGAAATAAAGCACATACCATTGACAATGGCATAAATGAAAAGAACATGCAATTGATTTTTCAGTAGTAATGGTAAACCCTAGAGAACTTGTTGAGGTTGTGGGTGACAAAAGGATGGTGATGGTGGTGTGTAGATGGAGGAGAAAATACACAAAGCCAAACAATGTTCTACCTTTATTTTTCTTTAAAGGAATCTCATATCCACGTGAAAAATAATTGCCATGCTGGATCAAAACAATACTAAGAAATTCCAAATTATCCATTCCTCATGTTCATTGTAGCGCTTCTTAAATAAGGACCAAATTGAACCCAATTTTGATTGAGTTTGGATGAAACTGACAAAATAGGGGTGGTGCCTGTATACTTCACTATAAGCTGGTAGGATAAACATGTATCCGCTTTTTAGCAGATTATATAATTCTTTCTAAGCTTTACAGCCACATGCTACTTGGATCAATTGCAAATAAACCAAAAAACACATCCAGAAATCCTTCAAAAATTTCTTGTGAATATTGCCACACCTATAGGAATTTGGAACTTTTCTTGCTAAAACATAATAACCAAAATATTTTAACTTAAATTGTACACTGCAAAATAACTTGCAAGATTATTTATGTACTTGTTTAAGAGTCTAATATAACTTGCAAGTTTATTTATGTACCTTTTAAGAACTCTAATCAAATGTATGAAACAGAATATAACAGATCACAATGCCCATACCTCAGCAGTCCGCACCTCTTGTGCATAGGTAGGTGATACTGTTGTCACAATGTTTGAGAATACCACTGCACCCTGAACAAGAGAAAAATGTGAGAATAGAAGGGTGATAGCTTAACAGGATTGACCCTGTAATGTGCAGAGTAAAATAAATTAAACTTGAATAAAGAATTGTGATACCTTGACAGGATTGACCCTATCATGTGCAGAGTTGTCTTGCATTCGATCTGGTCTATTCAGCTGATGGACATCAAGTCCACAAGATGCCAATTCTGATGCAGGTGCAGTCCCTTGGTACTCAAAGTTGTGGCATGTAAAACATATTCTGGCTGAATTCAACCCTTTTGGGGCATATAAATCCCAATAGAGTGGTGCCTGAAATGGCAGTGAGAGACAGATTATTGTTGTGAATTCTGATCAGGTGCTGTAAAAGAACAGTAATCTGTGATGAAAAAATTGGATTGATCATACAACAAAAGCTGTCTGCCAGTCATGACAATGAATTATATCTGGTTTTTTGCCAGATTGAAGAAGTAACTCAAGTGCTGCACGGCTGAAAAATGAAAAACGTCTGAAATCATCATGCTCTCCATAAAATTGTCCTCTCCAAAAGAACTTTTCAGGGTGCTGAGGCTCAATAAAGAAAACTGGGAGACCTGCACGATCAAAACTGATATTGAAATGCAACACTAAAGTTCATGCCACAGCACAAACCAAACCAATATAATCCAAACCTTCGACTGTTCCAACCCATATTTTATTTTTGTATAATTTGCCATCAAAATATGATTCCACCACCACATCGAGGGCCTGCACAGGCAATCAATTATCAAAACGATTGTAAACATTATTAAGATATACCAGTTACTTGAGCAAATATTTTTAACATACCCTCAAGTTGTGAATCCAATCATATTGCATGCAATCATATTTAGGCAGAACAATCTCCACAAGGTGTCCTCTCTTTTGTAGTGCTTTACATAGACCAGTCACGACGTCTCCCAAACCACCAACCTGTAAAACAGAAGTAAATGAATTATGTAAATGAAGCAAGAAAATAACAGTAATAACAAGACTACAACAAGAAGCATACCAACATAAGAGAAGAAAAGCAAAGGTGACCACAACAAGAAAAACTAATAACCTTCAATAATCTAGAACCAATATCCAATTTTGTGCAGGATAATGTTATGGTACAACTGCATCATTTGAAGGAAACTGCATATTACATAAAAAAAATACCAAAAAGGTGAAAATCATCACCACAGAAACACGTCTTTTTAATTGAGTGCTCAGAAATCATGTCGCAGCTATTTGAGACTTCAAGGGAGTATTGATGAGATATTGATACCGAGACAAAGAAGAAGTCTATGAAGTGTCTTGCAGGTATCAGGTATGTAAGATTCATTTGATCGTTAAAAGTGAAATAGAAAAAAGGGAAAATTAATTAGAGGACCTCCTCACAAGATTTTCTCCCCTTTTCTTTCCAAGCCAAAAAAACTTGTCCAGGAAACTCTACCAATCAGTACCAACTATCTAACTTATCAGGTGATCTAATGATATGAAAACTGAAGACCTTAATTTAGCATGTTATAGTTATCGATTCATACAATAGATATGAAACTATCCATGTGATAATAAATACTTCAAAGGTTGATCACCTTGCCAACCCTCACATGACCTGTAAATGAAAACTGGAGTCAATTACTGTGAGAAGGTCATGCTATCAATCAGAGTTGTGAAATTTTTCCCAGCTTGTCAGAAACAAGCATGTTTTTTTACTTTGAATGGCCAGTTGAAATAAATGATCACAAACAACCTGATTGGAATTTGCAGCTAAAAGGGACAACACAACATGGCCAATATTACATGGGAATAAACAAAAAACATAAACTGAAAGACGTCATCTAAGTTATATTTCCCTGAAAGACATATCATGTAGTCATGTATAGCATATTCATCTGAGACAAAATATATATATATATATATATATATATATATATATGTACATGTATTTCTGAAGGTGTCACATGAGATTGACAAGCTGCTAAGAAATTAGCAATCCTAAAACAAAGTGACTGAGTGAAACATATATGTTAAGCTCACCTTGGCAACTGGTGCCATCTCTGCTGCAATATGAATGATAGATAATCCAGAACTGAAGATCAAGGAAAGGGAAAATCAGATAGTAAAGAGATAATCGGATAGTAACGGGTAATTCCCAAAAACATTCCTACTTAAAAATTGTTACCTTTTGGGTGATGATGTCAGCTTGAGAAACCTAGACACAGCTTCACGTTCATTCTTTTCTCTGCTTTCCATGTATGCCTCGCAAATACGCCCATCTCTCTTCAATACCATTTCTCTCAAAAGCTTTGCATCATCTGTAGATATTTTCTTCTCGAGCAGCCAACCATCAATTATGAGCAGTAAATGACTCCAAAATTCCCAGGGCATATCATCTATAGGTTCATCCAGTGCCCTTTTTTTGCTTTCCTCTTTCAAACTCTTGAGTGTATCTTGAAATTCTTGTACAGAATCTTGATACAATCGGACATAAGAATGTATCTCTTCATCAGACCTCTGGAGGTGCTCCTCCAATAGTTTCATCTTTTGCTGCATTAGTTCATTATATTGCTGCAACTTTTCTGATGATAGCTTATAAACAACAGCTTCTTCCAGGGATTCTTCCAATTTATCTACCTTCTTTCGGAGATCCTGGTTTTGCTGCAACACAAGAATAGCCTGATCTGCTCGCTTGGTTGCCTTATCTAGCAGTGCTTGCAAAGTATCCACCTTCTCCCATAAGTCCTTGCATTCAACTTTTAGACTAGATAATTTTGAAACATCTTCCTCAGAAGCTATTAGTTTGGACTCCAGGTCTTGCAGAGAAGACTTCATCAAAGAGTGTTGCTTCACCAGTATTGCAACACGTTCATCAGTATTCTTGACATTACTAAGCTCTTCCCTGAGTGCTTCTATATCATTTTTCAGAGACATATTCTCCGACCTCAATAAACTAAGCTCCTCACTAAGAGAATGAACACTGCTATTCTGAAGTAGAGTGTTATTCTGAAGTAGAGGGGCTTCCTTATTAAAAACATTGTTTTGGCTCTCATACAGATCAAACACACTTCTCTCAGTAGCACCCCTCTGAGCTAGTTCATTCCTTAGTTTCTCCAACTGGGCTTCCAGGAGTTCCACACGTATCTTTTCTTGAGCGGCAACCTTCATCTTAGCATCATTTTCTGCCAATCTCATCTCCAAAACATTAATTTCTCCTTGCAACTTGTCCTTCTCATGAAAAATTCTTTCAAGGTCATCAAGCGCAAAAACCCGAGCTTTGTTGAGAAGAAGAGTATCTAACATACACATGTTACCAATGAATATAAACGCATGCCCTCCTTACTTGGAAGTGTTGAAACTACAAGCATTGAGGAAGATAAATCAAGAATAGAAGAGAGTCATCCTACTTTTCTCAGCATTTCTTATCATGCCTATCAAATCTTCAATTTGAATACTTGAAAGTTGCTCTCCGCCACCCATGTTTACGGCCTGGGGGGTAGAAGATAGATTATTTAATTTTTTTGAAACAAGCCATTGTCTCTCATTCAAGTAAATCCAAAACAAGAAAAGTAAAACTAAATTGAGGAACAAATTTGAAATCATAGACTTAATTTGAATTCGACACTTGAATAATCATCCAGACAGTAATGGACCAAAACTCAAGCAACAGAGTTCCAGCATGGATATCCTAAAGTGCATGGAAGCCCCAGTCACTTCAAAAATATAAACTACATAGCCTAAGAACAGATTGTGAAATGCTTTATTTTTTTAAGGAGCATGGTAAAAAGGAATACCAATTGTTTCATTTCATCAGATGCACTTGAATGCTTCTCATCCTCCTCTATGTTAACATCAATAGCCTGAGAGAAACCAAATTTAAAAAAAAAAATTAAACTATATTACACCGAAGCAGCGATCAAAAACAAATTTGCTAATACGATTGCATAAGTAGAGAAAGAAGACCAAAGATTTGGCTTCTTGGGACACGGTAAGACGTTGTGGATTTTGTGCATCAGTGAGTTGCTCAATCCGCTCCACATCTACACTGGTACTAGTTTCCGAATCTACAGCGCCAGTAACATCATTTGGTACAGCACTAAACATCGTAGGAGGGGGTTGAGGTTGTGGTTGTGGTTGTGTTTGTGGTTGTGGTTGTGGTTG
>Ga0325401_1000725_pt1 | contig 25200 bp, 10 predicted proteins | sample PopdelMetagenome_FD_205666 | JGI IMG/M metagenome (GOLD analysis project Ga0325401, IMG submission 205666) | Populus deltoides microbial communities from Bellville, Georgia, United States - Xylem-PdKOR-R2 | ecosystem: Host-associated > Plants > Phyllosphere > Stem > Wood/Secondary xylem | place...
ATACTAACAGATATGTATAAAGTCATGTTAGTCCCATGATGATGACAGACTTGGCTTGCGCAAAATTAACAACATGTTTTGAACTAAATTTTCATTTTGTTAGTTTTAAATGAATACTTTAGTTGTTTGCTACTTTGAATAGTCAGAATACATTTTTTTTCCTTGCTTGGTTAATAGCTACCAATGCATTCATAAAGGCTAATTATTGTGCTTTTTTTTTTCAATTCCATTTATTCTATACATCTATTCCTGAGATGTTTGTGTTGGCAGCTTCATCCATAAATATGAATTATGATCATCAACAAAGTTATCAGCTCATTCGTACCCAGCACCCCAAATATTTTACCACTATAAATTATTGTTATTATTTGTTTTTTCAACAGATTTTCCCTTGTGACCCATCCGATCAATTAAAAACATCTCCCTTACGTTCACATCTATACATCATGATATATTTCTCATATTCTCTTGGTTAAAGCTATCCATATATATATATATATATATATATATATATATTAGAGAACCTTCTGACTTCTGACATAATTTGTCTAATAGGAGGCTTGGCTATTACTCATAGAACTTTAAAATAAAATTTTCCATTGTTATTGAGTTTTTTCACCTTTTATTGGTATACAACAATTGTAAAAAAAAAACAAAGAATAAACAATGAAAAAAACAGTTTAATTATTATTATCATGACACGATACAATCAATGACCTATGTTATTCACATATGTCCTTCTCTCACTGCATTTATTTGTTGAAATTAAATATTTTTGGATACCGCAGCAGAGCGCGGGCATGATGACTAGTTACAGCTAAAGAAAATTCAGGATATCTCAAGGCAATTATTTATTGTTTTTTTTGTTTCTGGTGCTAACAAAAATTATTTATTGTGAAATGCAAGTTTATTTAAGCCCGAGTTAAAATTAATATATAAACTCTGAGCTGGGCTTTTCATTTAGTGTTTTGGGCTGGATTTTTGGTTCACTGGATTGGCGCGTCTCCGCATTGTATTTGTACCTTTGCCAGATTGACAATCCCGACAAACCATATTTTTCTATAAACTCTTTTATAATTCTTTTGCATAAACATTAAACTTAATCATAATTTTTCTACTGAAGAAGAAAAATGATGCTCTCAGTCCACATAATTGCCAATTTTTAAATCGATAATAATTAATTCCACAGTTACGCGACACTACAATGTCGATACAGATTATACCTATATATATATATACGCAGCTGATCAATGTATTTTGTTGCTCGTCAATAGAAAATCGATATGAAACAATTTCTCTGTCTTTTTTTAAGAATTAAAATTAAAAAGAAAGAAGAGGGAGATAAAAAAAAAATGGAAGTGTGTGAAAGATACCCTATTACAGTGGGCGTCTGCAGGAGTGACAGCGAGTTAAAGAGAGGACATTCTTTTTCCGGTGTCTGAGACCAAGCAGAACACAACGGAAACCGAACAAAACAGAAACCGAACATAAAAAAAAATAACGGTTGTTAATACACGGACTCACTGTACTCCTCCACTGAGTTCACCTCACCTACTCGCTCCTCCCTTGCTTTCTTTAAACGGAGGCAGCCCATTTTCTTATACGAAGCTCCGAACCCAAGAATCGTTTTAGTTCGCTGTGAAAAGCTTAATTCGGAAGGGTTAGGATCCATGAGATCCGTTGAGGAGTCCGAATCTATGACGGGTAACTCATCAGCTTCATCGGCTATTGATTTCCCCACATTGTGCCATCGATTGAAGGTATGAATGAGAGTGGGAAAAGGATTGCTTTTCTTTTCTTAGAATATAGATTGGGAAATGGAAAAGCTTTCTCCTTTTTCTTGTTAACTATGAAATGGGGTTTCTTTTTCCAGTTTAGAGCAGATAATTTGTGTCTGTGATTGATTAAGAAGTTATGATTTTAGGTTAGAAATCAATGCAAGAACAAGATCATCCAATTCTTGTTCTATTCACTTTTTTATTCCCTAAAAGTTAGCAGCGATTTGGCTTTCCAAATTATAAGGACTATAAGCTTAAGCGAATTTGTTGATATTGTTGGAATAAAGGAGAGTAATTATTGAGTTGCCTTCTAGTTGATTAGTTTGTCAGGACTGGATTGGATTGTGTGAGAAGGTCAGTGCAAAGACTGGATATTATTGTGTTTGTTACATTAAGTAGGACTTCAAAAACTGGCATTTAAGGGCATCCCATTTTTCCATAAATCCATGTGCATGTGCTGTACTAAGTGTTCTCACCGATGAGTTTATGCAAATTATGCTCTAGCTTGGTCTGCAGAGATTACCAGACTACTGTTGTTGTGCTTTAAGAATTATAGCGAAACCTTGCATGATGGAAATCGAGTGGCCCCTGTACCTGTAATTGAAATCTCTATCATAAATTCTCAGCCTTGACAATGTAATGTGTTTTAGAATTAGTGTCTCCGCTACATGAGATAAACATATATTCAAGTGGCTTATTATGGTACAAAAGCCCCTTGAAGTTCAGCTTGTTTCACCTGTAAGCAACTCTGAAAGAGGTTGGAACCAGTATTCCTTTCCTTTGTTTTTCAAATACCATGGGTGCGTACATGCTTGTGTATTTATGCCTTGTATACATATGCTTCTTAATGTTTTTTTTTGTTGCACTTCTCTTTGCTTTGATCATGAGCAAAATATTTGGTTCTCATTTGATTTTTTTTTCTTTTTGCCTTTTTACTCTATGTGAGCCTGATCTGATGTAGGTAAAGGTCTAGATTACATTTTAGAAATGTCTAATCTCTCTCTCTCTCATATCACAAAACTGAAGGGATGGATCAACCATGGGATAAAGAGTCCTGAATCAATTGCTGACCATATGTACAGTATGTCATTGATGGCTCTGATTGCTGATGATCGTTTTAGTTCGCTGTGAAAAGCTGAACTTAGAAAGGTTAAACAGTTTATATCATGAGAAGACTTGTGTTTTTCTTTCTTTGTGTGCACTTTCAAGAAAGTCAATGTGTGTATTTACACTCTTGCATCATGTAATTCAAATTTGTAGACTGAAGGGCAGAATAGACCAATTTATAAATGATTTAACTACATAAATGTTATGATTAATTGGAAACAAATGGTTTGATGTCATGCTAAGATACAAGGGAAGATTATTGGGCTTTAATCAAACAGGAAAGTCTTGGGTTATCAATCAGAAGAGAGAAACCAGAGATTCAATTTGCTATTAGACTAAATCATTTTTTTGTCTTTTGAGGAGAATAGAGGCAGGATGGTGTTGGATATCTGATTAACTCTACTTGTTGATACTGTATCTAGCACCCATATAATTTACAGGTCCTTAAAAAAGTCACCTAATGTATTCCTGTAGTTTTCATTCTTAAAACAAGCCATTGTTGCAAATTTACCACTTAAATTAGCTTTGAGCGACACTTGGTTGCCTTATATTTTGGACAGAGTAGACTGGTAGAAAAAGATGGTATTATGTTGGATTCTTTTAATAGATCAATATGGTTGATAAATGATATGTTATTTCCATTGATACAGGTTCATTTATGCTCTAATGGAAATTTACATGATTCTTTGAGAATGTATAGGGCATGGATTTGGTGGTGGTATGGGCCAATGTGGAGGCGCGGGGTTATGGTATTTTGCGTAAGCAAAATCATGTCTTGAATCCATAATGTTATTATTTTTATTTTTTTTTTGAAAATAGCTCCTTGCTGCATAAATGGCTCGATGTTTTACTTGTACTGCTTCAGCCTTGGCATGTCATGAATAGATCACCACCTCAGGAAAAAAATGGACTAAATTATTGGAGAATAGATCTCTCACTTAAAACTGAATTTTGGCTAAAAATTAGGAGAGCAGATATCAATGTGTTTCATGAGCACATTTGACACTGTTAATTTGTCACTATTTGACTCTTGTCAGACCATAAAAGTAAAATATACAAGTTGATGCTCCAAAGCCATAATAGTCCACAGAGCATACCCAAGCTTACACCTAATGAGTAAGTGAACAATGTGTGTCTGCAAATATTTGTTTTGCAGTCAGAAATCAGAATCGTGTATTGTTGATAATTGTAGAATGGGAGAAGAGCCCTACAACAACAACAGCATTGATTGGCGATTCTATTCCATGTTTGTAATAGTTCTCTTTTTATATATCTAATTGAGCTTATTGTGTTTTACTTTTGCAAAATATGCACATATATTTTGTTGGAGTTTTGAATTTTGAGTTGGGATTTGGACTTTGATAGCTATTGTTGGAGATATAACACCATCAAATGGTGTTCCTAAACAAGAAAAGAGTAGGCTGGAGCAAGCAGCTTTAAATGAAATGTGTTGAGTTCTTGGTGGACTGAGGGTTACTCAAATACTGAATCTTGCTATCCTGACTTTTAGCAGTTTCAGCTTTGAGTTTTCTGGAACTAAATATTTTCAGCTGAAGAGATCAAAGAGTTATGGGCGGAGTATGAAAACAATGCTTCCTTGGAGGCCAACCTTGTCGAAGACTTTGACAAAGTTCGAATTTTTGAATGATGCTATAAGAAACAGGTCTATGGTTCCAAATGCTTCTTCAATTGATTTTCTTGCTATTGCAATGTGCAGTGAAAGTCATTGAAACACAGGACAGTATTCAAATCAAATGTGTTTGCCATGTGTGTCATATATCCTCATCTACTTTTGAATTATTGATGACCAGTCTTTTGGAAAAGCTGCAGGAAGCTGTTTCTGATGGCCGTTATGTGTTAAGGATTAAGGGAATTATTAAAAAGAAAATAAAAACGTTAAAGTTGTTTGGTTACTGCCCAGGGACTTCTTCCATCCACTGACATTGTGATCCTCCTCAATTTGTGTTTAATATGTTCACCGGTTGCTGTTGAAATGTTTGGTGACTCCCTTTCTCTCGCTAGATGTTCACTCGGAAAACTTCCCAATGTTAATGCTATAAAAAGCTTCTACTGGAATCAACTTCAATGTGTTAAACCAATGAAGTTTTACGCTCTCCTGAAGCAAATCCATAAACCACATTTTCTTATAGCACTTGATTTGCATTTTTATTTGTATACCCATTCCCATGTTCAATTCTTTGTTAGCAATCTAAAGTTCCAAGTCTCATGTTCAGGTTGAGATGATTTTGCGAGCATTGGAATATGAAATGGGTAGGTTATCTGACGAATTTAAATGCTCCGCTTCCAAGGAATTCTCATTCGATGTCATGTTTTCACAGAACATGGGAAGGTGTTGGATGAGTTTTTCTTTTCAACAGCAGGTAGAATCTACTACTTGTTCATCTCAAACTGCATACGATCGGAGCTTTCTGATTATATAATTTTACCTTGTCAAAATTTTTGTTCATGATATTCATACATGACTTTTATCTGTAGGAAAATTTCAAACTGCGATTGGAAAGAGCTGGGCAGCTGAGATTTCTTCAAGAAGAAACTCTATTCTGGCCAGGAAGCAAAACTGATCTCCTCGTCCATCCACTCTTTTTTTATCCTTCCCTTTCAGGTTGAGACATTCCCTTGCTACTGCTGTCTGTCTAGCTGATACGCTCTCGTTGCAGCACCTGGTTTGGTCGTTGAGTATGGAAGGATAACTGATTAGATTGAATCCAGAGGTAGCCGAAGAGGTTCATTCCCGAGTCGTCACAGGATTTGTCATAGGCAACTAACGACCAAAGAGTTCTAATTCCAGAATTTAGTGTAACGACTGTTGTATCCAGTAATGCTTAAATTTCGAAGGAAAGTGTAATAATATTTTTGTTTTCTTGTGAAAAGTTCAGTAAGGGGTTGCAATTTTCGTTGATGTCCTCTGGCCAACTAAAGCAGCAATGAAACTCTTCAAATGTTAGCTTGTGATGTATGCATGACTGTTTCCTTGACGAAACATCAATAAGGTTGTAATGATCTTATGTGTTTGGGCTGAAATTATTTAGTTTTTATGTTTTTGAATGGTTTTGATTTAAAAATTTTAAAATCATCTAAATGTTGATTTGATGTTGTAGTAATTTCGGTTTTGAATGTGTTTTTAAATTGGTTTTTACTTGAAAAAATATTAAATTAATGTATTTAAGGTTTTTTTATGGTTTTAATAAGTTAATGTGAAAAATAATATATATATATATATATATATAAAGATATCAAAAAATACTTTTCAGAATCATGTTACGTATCATTACCAAACACGAACTAAAAACATCCAATTATTTGTATCTTGTTATCAGATACGTACTTGAATATTCGCTCGTGCCTATGCATTCTGCCTCGTGGCTCGTGCCTCGTGCCCATGTTTATGTCTGCATAGATTTATTGACTCGTTAAAAGCTCAGTTGAGTTCTGAGTAGTCAAAGGAAATCGTTCGAAACAGGGTCCGCATCTTGTTTTTAAGCTATACGATGGCTTGCACGTGCAGCAGTGCAAGGCCTAGTTGCTGTTGGCGAGACGAGGTACTAAAAGTCAAATGTCTTGTAGACTAGGAGCAATAGGCTAGTAGCTGGCTTGATCCTATCATGGGTCGATCTCTAGCTGCATGTGGTTCTTCGAGGCTACAGAATTATGAACCTTTCATATTGTTTTATATATATATATATATATATATATATATATATATTGTAAAAATGCAAATAAATAGAGAAATTATATTGAAGTAAAATTTTTTTTGAAAAATAACATTTTTAGATGTTATGATTGGAAATTGTGATATTTTACTAAATATTATGATATTGAACCGCAATATCAATTGAATATCGTTATTAAAAGGCAAGAAAAATTATATTTAATGTTACTATTTACTGTCACTATATCTATTTAAATCCAGGATCGATCGGTTGATTGGTTTGTAAAGAATCTGTCAAAATCAACGTCTCAAAGTTAGATTTTTAAAATGTAAAGATTCAATGGTTGAAATAGAGATTCCATGCTATTTAAAAGGAAAACAATCTCTTGAAACTCTTGTAAAAATTTAAGCGTGATTCAATAATTTGATAAAAAATCATGGTTCTTTTGAACCATCATTCTGATCTAACACAATTAGACCTCATCTTGAACCTAGACATGTTCTATTATTTTATAAAAGCATATATTAAGTTATTCACATAATTTGTTTGGGGCAAATCCTCATCAAATTATAACAAAACTATACTTAATTGCTCGGAATCACCTATAAAAAATGTTATACGAACAATAACTTTTTAATATTTTAATTGGAGTCTGTCTTATAGTTTATAAGTTAGATAAAAATATATATTTTTACTCGTGAAATATATTTGAAAGAAAACATTTGTTGATTCATGGTTTTTATGTGAAACAAGTGACTAATTATACAATTACATCCAATCGGCCTACTGATTGATAATTGTCATGTTTAAAAAATACGATATATTTAAATATTGTTATTTTAAAATAAGACATCTATTTTGTCAAACTTAAAAATATGTTATTTTATAAAAAAAAAAAAAAAAGTATTCCATCAAAACTTTTAATCTATCGTGATAAATTTTTTAAAAAATCATTCTTGAATTTTTTAGCAATTCTACCGTGGAGGCCCTAAACTAAGCCCTTGCTGGTTGCTACAGTGTCAGTGTCGCTAAATAACTGATACTATATTTACTAATGCTGGCCCTCTAAATTAAGCCCTCGTTTATTTAGAAAACAAAAGGGAACTTTTTTAGCAGGAATTAAATTTCATTAAACATAAAACAACAGCGCAGAGACGTTCTTGAACGATGCAGAAAAATAATATCATCAAACTCCAACCCAACCCAACCCAACCCATGTATGCAGTGCAGCCTTTTGCCCCTGTTGTTACTGTAGCGACCCTCTTTTAATACCCACCGACCCATGCCTGATTTTTTATTTATTTATTTATTTATTTTTAAAGATACATGTCAGAGTCTTTCTTTTCTTCGAACCATCCACAGTTCCAAACCTACAAGCGAACACTATAAACACATTCAACTGGAATCTTAGGTACTGTCGGTCAGCCTGTATTTTTTAAGATTATTTATTTATTTTTTAAAAACTAATTTAATATTTTTTAGTGTTTTAATATAATAATATTAAAAATTTATTATTTTAATATATTTTCAAATAGAAAAACATTTAAAATATAATTTCTCCTTTAAATTCAAACAACCTATTAATGAAGTCTTTGTTAATAGTTCCTCGGGCCCATGTAGCAGCACTTCAAATAATCCATAATTGACATCTTCCAACTTCTAAGTGCCACCACCCGAGGCGAGAAATTTCATGCTTATTCATGGAAAACGCAATTGAAAGGAGGAAATAAATGGGCAATTTAATGGTTTTTTCCCCCCCTTTGAACATGAAGTTTCTTGTTTTCTTAAAAAAAAATCAATAAAAAAATTTGGATAATAATACTTTTGAATAAAAATATGAATATTTTATAAAAGTTTGGATAATAAAAAAAACACTCCGACTATGTAAATTTGCATTTGAAATAGTATTTCATGAAAATTTAATTTTTTAAAAATACTTTTGAATAAAAAAACATTCTAAAAGAACAAAACATTACCGGATATGTCATGTCATAACACTATTATAGAAAGCATGCTCACTTATAACTATGCTAAATTTCTGGAGTTAGAGGTAACAACTCTACCGATAGATTGCGGCACATCACCGTCGTCAAGAAAATCATCCTTACAACGTAACCCAATGGCTCTCTACCTTTGAAAACATAATGGGAGGATTTTTTTGTGCTGAAATGTATTAAAATAATATTTTTTATTTTTAAAATTAACACATCAAAATAATTTAAAATATATAAAAAAATTTAATTTTTTAGAAACATAATTTACACCGTATTCCCAAACAAAACTACATTATTACTACTTATATTTCTATATAAAGGGACTTGAGAATTAACATGGAGGCAAGTATTAAAGCTCTTCATGTGCACTTTTTGTTTTCAATTGCCCCACCCTTCCTTTTTTTTAGTCATTTATTTTTTCTTTGATTCATTTAAAAAAAATTATTTTTTAAATTTTTTTTAATAGTAATCTGGGTTATTTTCAACCTAATCAAATTGACTAAATTAAATTGAAATAACTTTTACAATGTTTAATTTTAAACCTAAATTAGATAAAGAGTTTTTTTTCTGATAACTTTATATTTTTTTAAAAAAAGTTACATCCTTCAATCTTTTTTACTAGCTAGTCATGTTATCTTTAAACTAATTAAGTTCATTGAATAATAACAAAATAAAACTTACATGATTTAATTTTAAATATAAACTATACAAGTAGTTGGACTAAGAGGTTTTCTATATCAATTTTATTCTTGTACTCTTTTTATCGATTCATTAGAATATACTTGATCTAGCTAAATTTATTCAGTCATGTTAAAATAAAGTACCAATAGGATTTAATTTTAATTTTAAGTTAGATAAAAAATCATATAATTTTTTTTTAAAATGATCACAATAGCCAGTAAAAATATCAAATAGTGATTTTTTTTTTCACGTTTAAAAGAAATTATCCGACCCTCGGATAGTAGCGCTTACATATAAACTATTTCATTACTAATATCAATGGTTCCCTCGCACCGATTCAATAGGCTTTATTAACTAGGAGTTTGCTGGGTTTACAAGTCCCAGTTGCTGTAGAAGTGCATGCATGAATCATGGACGCGTGTGTTCAAATTTACGGTTTGCTTGCCCTATCTTCCTCCACCGACACTTTTTTTAATTTGATTAATTAAAGGCAATGAACTATTTATGTCCAAAATCAAAACATAAATTAAGATTCAGTTAAACAAGCCAGGTTTGCCAGGCGAAAAAAGATTGCATTGATAAAGTCTGGAGGCAATTGATTAAAGGAAAAACATGTATGGCGTGCGAAGGGGAGAAAAGGAAAAGGGAGAAAAGCTAAATAGATTTCATTTTATGAATTCTTTTTTATGTTTTTTATCATTTAAAAAATAAAAAAAATTATATTTAGATGCTTTTCCAAGTAAAAATATACTTTAAAAAGCAATTATCACTATACTTCCAAACACCTTGAAATAAAAACATAATTGATTAATTTAACATAAATTTACGGTAAAAAAAAGGATCATAACATGGACTTTTTCTAGAATAATATCAAAATCTATAATTCTTTCATAGGGTCAAAACATAATTGATTAATTCAACATAAATTTATGGTAAAAAAGGATCATAACATGGACTTTTTCTAGAATAATATCAAAATCTATAATTCTTTCATAGGGTCAAAACCTGGAAACAATAAACAAGTTGAATTTCTCTTTGAAGTTTCACGGGATGGCCTCAATGATTGGACAAAATTGGCCCACCACCACTTGTTAATATTTTGTCCACTTTGATCTGGCATTTTCCGCCGTGAGGCCCCCCCTCTTCAACCTCTGCGTCAGCCACAGTTTTTTCAGCAGACAAATCTCTGGTTCACCACTCTTTATTCTCCCATCCAATTTCCACTCACCAGCTTGTACGATAGCTCAATCTAAATTGATAACAGAGAGCATGTTGTCACAGATTACAAGTTATTTTCGCACACGACACGGCCATTGCATCTGCGTGGTGCGAGATTCACATGGATGTAGCAAAATAAATAAAGCATAGAAGATTGAATGGGGTGTAAAGACACAAGTTTACCCTATAAAGAAATGCAGATGGATGGAAAGAATATTTGCAGATTCTACTGCATTAGAGGTGATATTTTACTCTGAGCATTCTTTTGTTCTCATCGGAAACACATTTCTATATCAGAAAACAATGGCATCTCTTACATATACAAGATCAATGTTGATTTGTTATTCGGAGAATATATATATATATATATATATGGCATCACATGTATTATTTTAAGGGGGTGTTTGATGCCAGGATTCCACAGTGTTTTTGAAAAATATATATATTTTTATTTTAAATTAATATTTTAATGTTTTTTTTATCATTTTAATATGTTAATGTTAAAAATAAATTTTTTTAAAATAAAAATATTAAAAGTTAACCTTGTCCAAAACACCAGTTAAAAAGCTATGAGAACCATGTTGAATTAAAATTAGCTTTGTAATAATTAATTTCAGTCAAACTAGGGCACTATAAAAAAAGAATCCAAATGAACATGCAGATTACAGACCATTATGGGTTAGTTTACAGTATCAAACAAGGCCTGAAGACAAAAAAAAATCATTATCTGTGGGGAAGGTGGGTATCTAGTCACATTTTGATTTTTTTTTTAATTTATCAAATCTATATTATTTTAATATAGATAAATAAATAACTTTATGATATACAAAGATACACCAAAGGAAAGTTCCTGGTTTCTAGAGAGTAACAATTAATTATGAGAGCATACCTTTTATTTCATCTCGAGAAAAAAAATTTTCAGCATAAAAATATATTAATAATGGTTATTTTTAAAAGTAATTTTTTTACTTAGAAACGTTTTAAAATAATATATTTTTTATTTTTAAAAATTATTTTTGAAATCAACGCATCAAAATAATCTAAAAACACAATAAAATATTATTTTGAAGAAAAAAATAAAAATAATTTAATTTTTTAAAAAAAATTTTAAAACACAAAAATAAACAATCAATTAAATTTCATTCTAACATATTATATTATTATCAGAATACAAACAAAATGTCTAAATGTACAAACCCGGTAGAGAGAATCTAGTTAATACTCAGGAGAAAAGATCCAAATGAGAGAATCAGTTTGATAAAGCTATGGTTTTCAGTTGTTAATGTGATTTTTAAAAAGTTAAAAATTAAATATTCTAAAAATAATACATCAATTTTTTTTTGATGTTATCTTTCAAAGTATTATAAAACACTTAAAAATTACAATCATTATCGAACTACTATTGCCAAACAGTAATTGAAATTAAAAAAAAAAAAAAAGAGAGAGCCTAAAGACATGAATGCTGATCCTTGAAGGTTAATAATGAAAAAAAGAGTCGTAGGTTGATAAAATATATCATGGACTTGACGTTACCATGAAGCAAGTCCCAGGCTTTAATAGACCTTGACCTTTAATTTAATAATAACACTATTATGACGGAGACGATGATGATTTGAAAAATCTGTGAATGTTTACTTTTCATGCTAAAAAAAACTGCCTCATTATTCTTCAGCTTTGACGGTCTCTATCGACACTGCTTTGGATTTGAGGCCCCACAATCCGTGTTCCTGATTTGAACTTCGTATGTAGGTAAGACAGAGAGAGAGAGAGAGAGAGAGAGAGAGACTTCATATGTAGGTAAGACAGAGAGAGAGAGAGTTTTAAAGAACCAGCCGATATTGGCTGCAATGCAAATGACCTGAAGTAAAAGAAAGGTACGGTTTCTTGAGTTTTAGCATCTGGTTTCTTGTTTGTAGAGTAATTAATGGTGTAAGTGTCGCTGCATTTGCCCGCTGAATGTAGAGGATCTTATTGGCGGTGCTGGAATCAGATTACTGATCGAAGTCTGGGTCTTTTAAATTCTACTCTAAATTTAGCAATTTGGGTGTTGCTTAAAAGGTTGTGAAGTGGCTTTGGTCTTGTTTGTGATTCTTGATCTGAGTTTTAGCGGGTAAAGAGATTGGAAATCTGGGTTTAGCTAAAAAGCCCGAAAGTGATTAGGGTCTGGCTCCAAAGAGGTTACTGTGATTTCAAGTATGAATGTTTGGTGACTTTTCAGAGCATGGTTGGTGAAGTTTTGGTGATTTGAATCTCTCTTGGTTTTAAAGTTTGTTCATTTTGGAGTTATTTCTTGAAATTGATGGGTGTGTTTTGATCTAAACCTTGCCTTTCGTACTGGAATTGGGAGAACTTGGTGAAAAGCCAATGAAAGTTTAAATTCTGTGATGTGATTTGAAGTCGCTTGATTTGGAACTGTAGCGATGGCAACTGTATCTCCATCCCCAAATTCACCCCCCTCTGCTACTCCACCACCTTTAAACAGTACACCACCACCATCCACTACTAGTTCACCACCACAAGCCTCCTCTCCTCCTCCCACTTCCCCACCTTCACAGCCCAATGCCAATCCACCAGACCCAAGAACCCCTCCTGCTCCATCACCACCACCCCAAACCCCTCCTCCTACTGTTTCTAATCCTCCTCCTGCCACACCATCAACCCCTCCACCACAACCACCACCTCCTATGACATCACCTTCTCCGCCTTTATCCAGTAGTGATCCTCCATCAAACTCCAATTCTCCTCCACCACTATCAGCAACTCCGCCTGTGAGCTCACCTCCACCACCACCACCATCTAATCCACCATCAACTGCACCTCCACCACCACTGTTGAATCCACCTACAAGTTCCTCTCCACCATCACCATCAACAACACCACCTCAAAATTCTCCACCACCATCATCGACACCACCACCTCAAAGTTCATCTCCACCACCGCCTCAAATCTCATCTCCACCACCACCATCATCACCGCCACCTCAGAGTTCACCTCCACCACCATCAACACCGCCACCTCAGAGTTCACCTCCACCACCATCAACACCGCCACCTCAGAGTTCACCTCCATCACAACCCTCATCTAGGCCACCTCAAAATTCACCACCACCACCACCACCTCCCCCGACCCCCCCACCAGCATCCTTTCCACCTCCTCGAAGATCACCTCCACCACCAGCATCAACTCCACCTGAGAATTCACCACGTCCACCAATTTCAATAGCCCCTCGTCCCAGTAATGTGCCCCCACCTCCTAGGCTTACTCCTCCAACTTCTCCTCAAGCAACACCTGTCCCATCAGATTCCAATCCACCAGCATTGTCACCGCCAAAAATAAGATTGGCTCCGCCTCCACCCGCACTTGTTTCCCCGCCATCACCCACGAACAATACCGCCCCTAATTCACCTGGAAGTTCAAACTCCACAGGTAATGGGGGCATCGGTACTGGAGGTATGGTGGCTATTGGTGCTGCAATAGGAATTATAATGCTCAGCCTTGTTGGGCTGGCTCTCTGGTGCATGAGGAGGCGGCGAAAAGAGATTTCTGGACTCAATGGTGTTTATGTTATGCCATCTTCTTTGGGCTCTTCTCCAAGATCAGGTGTTTATTTTAAACAGCATTTCACCATTGCTTCTTTAGCTTGTTATGACTTTTCTCAATAGTACCACTCCTAGTCACTAGGTAACGCTATTAGGAATTCTGCCAAGAAGGTCCCAAAACATCGGTTGGTGTTTATTCTCATAATTTGATTTAACTTTTGCCAATTGAACTGCATCTGACATACAATCAAATGTTCGAGAGCATATTTTCTTTAACAAATAAAAATGGCAAAACTAAATCATATGGTCATTTGGATCTTATAAAAATACAGATAATTGGTTAATCTATTCTGATTTCTCCTACTAAGAAGGTAATCTATTCTTAGCAAACTTGCATTTAATGAGATTGCTGCTAAGCACTTTGAATGAGATTGTTGACAAGAACTCTGAAGTTTTTCAAATTTGCCCCCTCAGGTTCAACTTTCACAAAGACTCATTCTACGGCTCCCCTAATTGCAAGTGGTTCTAGCAGTGATTGTGTTTCTTTGCCAACTGAATCAAGCGGATTAGGTAATTCAAGGCCTTTGTTTGCGTTTGAAGAGCTAGTCAAGGCGACAAATGGGTTTTCATCCCAAAACCTTTTGGGAGAAGGTGGATTTGGTTCTGTATACAAAGGTTACCTTCCAGATGGGAGAGACGTGGCAGTGAAACAGCTAAAAATTGGTGGAGGGCAAGGTGAGCGAGAATTTAAAGCTGAAGTTGAGATTATTAGTCGCGTACACCACCGCCATTTGGTTTCTCTTGTGGGCTACTGCGTATCTGAGACCCGAAGATTGCTCGTATATGATTATGTCCCTAACAATACCCTTTATTTCCATCTTCACGGTAAAGCTACAACTTATAGATGAGATTTGGCATGTCAGTTCATAAAAATGATCATCAGTCATGCTTGTTGGTCTTTCTTTCTGTAGGGGTGGGCGGGCTGGCTCTGGATTGGGCAACACGTGTTAAGATTGCTGCTGGAGCAGCTCGGGGAATAGCTTATCTCCATGAAGACTGTAAGTATTTCAAATCTGGATTTTATTTGCTAGATAATGTTCACATTCACCTCCAAAATTAGCTCAAGACATTATTCACCTGTTTTTTGTTCTTTTTCAACACTTGGCTACTGCTTTCCTTTTCCCTATTCTTGTTATTGAAAGGTTAAGCCATCCATCCGTACCCACTCTTCATTTTCAAAAGTTATGATCCAACTTTCAGTAATAAAAAACAAGGATCTAATAACCGAATGCAATTTCACAATATTCTCATCCTTAAAGCACATACAGAATTCTACCTCAATCAAGATTAGTATGAAAATATCAATTTTGGTACTACTGATGATCTAGAGTTAAGAACATGTAAATAAGAACTCCAGCCATATAATGTTCATTGATAGGTGCACTATTTCCTTAACGCTAAAATAATGAATGGGATTCCTTATTAGACTACATATGGTGTAGGTATTATTCATTTGATTTACTATTATTTGTTCAGGTCATCCTCGGATTATTCACAGGGATATTAAGTCGTCAAATATTCTCTTAGATAACAACTATGAAGCTAAGGTATGCACAATTTTCCCTTTTAACATTTGTTTATGATTAGTTTCAATTAGATTGTGGTTTAACTGTTTCTAGATTTTAATTTGCAGGTTTCAGACTTTGGGCTTGCCAAATTAGCTCTTGATTCAAACACTCATGTAACAACTCGTGTTATGGGAACCTTTGGGTAAGAGATCATCTATTATTTGCTTAAATACCTGCCACTACAGGGTCACTGAGGGGCACCCCTATTCTCCCTCTGCCCTTTTTTGTGTGAGCAGGGAGGGTTTCAGCCCTTTTGGGCAGTCGGGAGTTGATGGGAATACTATTTTCAAAGTACAGCTGTATTTGGTTTTCTTTTCCAGTGCAATGAACATATATCAGCCATGTCTATGTGCATCTAATGTTTAATTGATCACTCAGATACATGGCCCCTGAATATGCATCAAGCGGCAAATTAACAGAGAAATCTGATGTATTCTCATATGGAGTTGTGCTTTTGGAGCTAGTCACTGGACGGAAGCCTGTGGATGCATCCCAGCCCATGGGAGAGGAGAGTCTTGTTGAATGGGTAAGTTGTTTATGCACCCTGGCTAGCATTCTGCTTCTGGACGATAGACTCATTCAATTTTCACGAATTGTTGATTGTTAACTGGAGCATGCATTAAGATACATCCAGATCCAATAACCTAGTTGCAAGTAATAAGGATTTGAATGACAGTTTTATTGATGGATCAATTACTCTTTGTGGACCTTATTCTTAGCATCCCTCGTCTGCTGAGCAGATCTATTCTAAAGATTTGCCTTTTATTTCAGCATGCATAAATGATAAATTCAATTAGATCATTTATCCTGAAGTTTCTGGTTATATCGATACGGCTTAGTTTGAGTCAATTTTTTATGCTTTCTGTTATATGTTTTTCTTCTCACTGCTTAGTTTTGATATGAGAAGATGTTTCTGAAGTTGCTACATTTGTTAGAAAATTAGTTACAAGGGTAATAGAAACATGGTTACCTTCTGCTCGAAACACTACTAGCTTCTCACATTTGAATTGTGGATAGAATTGGTAAAAGGCTACAAGATCTGTTCTGAACTTCTTATATATTCCCATGGTGGTTTGATTCAGGAACAGGTGTGCTTATTTTAGAAATAGGTTGTTTGGAAGATTTGCTTATTGAGTGGATGTTATTCCTTGGTGTATGCAGGGTGGGGGATCGGGGTTCTGTTGAGTTTTCTGGAGCTCCATTGATTTCGTGGCCTGTGGCCTCTAATCATATATAGATTTTATACTGAAGAAAATAACTCAGTACATGGAAAATTAAAAGCCTTCCCAGATCTAGGACTAATCTTACTGAACCTTGATTTAAATTCAGTGCATAATTATGATATTCCTCAGTGCAAGAATAAAAAAAAAAAAGTGTGTAACCAATGAAACAAATGTACAGAGGTGAAACAATGTTATGTCTTGAAAGATTTTGTCTTGATGTTGTTTCCTCTTCTCTGTACCTTGTGGTGGAGAATACATAATCCTGCTTTTTGTAGTTTTCTTTTGTTCTCTTTCCAGTAATTTGTTTTTTGGAATGTATAGAAAGAAAACTAAAAAATGCACATGTTGAAAGAAATAGAAGTGTTGAACTGGTATTTGATTTTCCACAATTTCATGCTGAAACTTTTCTTACCTTTCTTCCAGGCTCGACCTTTGCTAAATCATGCACTAGAAAATGAGGAACTTGAAAGTTTGGCAGATCCAAGGCTCGAAAAGAACTACATTGAAAGTGAAATGTTCCGGATGATTGAGGCTGCTGCGGCCTGTGTGCGGCATTCAGCTTCTAAGAGGCCACGGATGGGACAGGTAATTGCAATTTGATCACTGAACTAGCTGAAAATTCTTGCTTCTCCATTAAAAGTTCAGATTTGGAGATGTCAGGTGTATTTCTCTAAGCCTGCCTATGCTTCTCAGGTTGTAAGAGCTTTTGATACTTTAGCGATAGCAGATCTAACCAACGGAATGAGAGTGGGAGAAAGTGAGCTATTCAACTCTGCACAACAATCTGAAGAAATTAGACTGTTTCGAAGGATGGCATTTGGTAGTCAAAATTACAGTATAGATTGTTATAGCCTGGATAATTAAAGAGCACATGGTAAATAGTGTTAGAGATAAATTCATCTATGAACAGTAGGATTCGTGAATTTTGAGATGGAACATATACAAGCTCACGATGTACAGGATGGTCTCTGAAATGAACTGTCTCCTGTAGGGATTGGATTTCAAGCCCTTAATACTGGTAGCTAGGTTATTTTAATTTTCCCACGTCACAGGTGCTGCAATTCTTTCTTCTTGTAATTAGCGCCTGCAAATTTTTGTTCTGAACAGTATTTTTTGTGTTAATAAAATCTCGATTCAATTTTGTTCATTCATCTTGAAGCAAGAGTCGTGTCACTCTCAGTTGACTCTTACCATTTTCTCTTGTATTCCTGGTTGCATGCCAAGCAGTTTACTTTCTCGTGATAACAAAGTAATGAAGAATGAATGGTGTGGATATCTCCAGTTATACATCTGTAGCAAATGATGATTGCACCGGTACAGGGTGGTGCCGATGTGACTAGTTATAGTGTCACAAGCATTGATCGGGATCAAATGAAGTGTTCAATAAAGAAAGCCACAGTGAAAGACTCGAAATCTGGGCTGATTGATCTCAGCTCGTGACAATGGTTTCTATCCCATGTTTTAAAGCGTCAGGAGGAGCTAGAGTTTTGGAAGAATGAAAACACACCATTATTATTGCCGATTTATGAACATATCCATAATCAAAATTCCATATGGTGCTCTCATCATAAGCATAGTTTGCTTTAAACATGCCAATCAATCCCCGAGGGAGTCAAGAGAGCAGGCATCTGTACAATGATGACAGCTATCTTACGTTTACTGGGATTAAATAAAACAATGAAAAGAATTTAGATAGATCCAACGATATAATTTCACTCCCCTCCTGTGTATACTGGTCTGGGAGGGACGAATATGGTGATTTTCTAAGAATGTTCAACGCTGCATTCATTGTTTAATGTGTAATGCGATAAATCAACGATTAGCGTTGTGGATTGTGGGGGAGGATGAGAATCTTTTCAGATGGGTTTGATTAATTATTGGTTTTATTAGCAAACTCGATTTTGATTTCACACCCTGAATGGTTTTCACTAGTCAACCACTGAATTCTCTCCTCAATTTGAACAGCCAACAGAAGCGATAACTTTCAAACCTTCATGCTCCCAAGGCCAATCCATTCAAAAACTAACCTTCCCTTGTCATCCAAGTCACTATTTATTTTTAAATGTTTTTGAGTTTTTTTTAGTTTTAAATTAATTTTTTTAAATAAATTTAGATTGTTTTAATATGCTGATTTTAAAAATAAATTTTAAAAAATTAAAAAAAATATTATTTTAATATATTTTTAAATAAAAATAATTTATAACAAATTCCCTATCAGTATTTAAATCTAGTTTTATCAGCCGTCCAAACTTGCCAACCCTTTAAAAAGAAATTATCTTTCGTTTTGCCTCCTCTGTAAATATTATTTATTGACTAAATTAAATTACATTATTATTAATTAAATTAAAATAATTAACTAAAAGATAATGAAGGGTTGCACTGCAGCTATGAATAGGCAAGCTATGGTGCTAAAAAAGCCATGTTTGCTAAAAAAAACAACATCCTTATACAAAAATTAAATTAAATTAAAATTAAAGTAATTTCTTACAAACGTGAATTCATTCTGGTCCTCAGTGCTCAAGGTTTATATAGAATGGTCCCTAGAATTTATTAGTGTTAACATGAGGCCCGTGTATGTAGAATTAGGGGGGGGATCAATGAGATAGAAGGGAGGAGAGAATCATAATTTTTTAGTTCTTAGAGTTGATTAAAAATATATTTTGAGGTTTAAAAATAGTTTTTAAATATTGATGGGATGATTTAAAGGTAAAAATAGTATAGAAATTGGGTTTTGACTTTTGAGGGTCAAAACTAGCGGCTACCGATTTTTCGCCGAAACACTCATCAAAAGTTCCACTTGTTGCTGACGACACGCTGTTCCCCTCTATTCTTGATTTTTTTAACGCCGAGGCCATGCACATCCAGCCGACGAAGCACGCGAGCCCTGTTGTCACACCCTGACCCCACTTTCCTTTTTTTGTTTTTCAATTCCCCCCCCCCCCCCGTTATTTACTATTTTATTAAAATTTATTTATTTCAATAATTAATAGTTTTTTTGTGATTTTTTCTATAGACCCACTAATTAAAATCAAGCCCTTTAATATTTTCTATGATTAAGTGTATTTTTTATTGATAAAAAATCAAACGTGTTAATATGATATACTTAAACGTAAACATAAAATACACGTATGGTGTTAAATGCTATAAGATAATTATTAAATTAAAAACATTCACAATTAATGATGATTCATTCTAATTTTATTCACATAATGTATTAAATTAATTAAAATATTTTACTATCGATACTAAACCTTCAAAAAAGATCAATCAATTTCTATTTTATTTTAAGAGTATTTTTATTATTTTACTATACATTTTAATTATTTATTATTTTTTATATTTTATCAAATAACAAATTTTCTATCAGTTTAAATTATAACAACAAAAAAATCATTTTGAAATATTCTTTCACGCCATATTCTTTTTATTTTGCTATATCATAGTTTTTTTATTGTGCAATCTGAATGAAAAAAAAATATTTATTTATTCTCGATTAATTTTATAATAATGAATAGAGTATGAAAAGAGAACCCGACGCCCTTCAAAGCCGGTGTCAAGGTTTTTAGATGAATGTACAAAAAGTACCATTATTCTGTTCCAGATACTTTCTTGTAATAATTCTTTCTAAGATAACTATGTCTGTCCTGAGAAAGATCAAAATAGAGCACAAAAATAGCAAACATGGAGTTTTGAAAAAAATAAGGCAACGCCACCGCGAACCCACATGCCCCAACGTTCACAGAGAATATTTCAGAAACTTGACTGCGTAATTCCCTTGCTCGTTTTTACCCCCCACATAACACGGCAATGATATAACGCGGTTTTGGTTGAACCATTCCAGTTGAAAAGAACAGCACTCAATTAGCCCCGCATCCTTAACCAGCCAAAATACAGATACAAAAAAAGAAAAAAGAAAAAAAACCATTCCTTTCCTTTCACCTCCTCCATTTCCATCCAGCCATGATGGCGACCCTTCAGACCGATCAGCTCAAGCAGCTCAAGGACATCTTCATTCGCTTCGACATGGATTCCGATGGCAGCCTCACGCAGCTGGAGCTCGCTGCGCTTCTACGTTCTCTTGGCCTCAAACCTACAGGTGATCAACTTCATGTTCTGTTATCAAACATGGATGCTAATGGAAATGGTTATGTTGAGTTTGATGAGCTGGTCAGTGCTATATTGCCTGATATGAATGAAGAAGTATTGATCAACCAGGAGCAGTTGTTGGAGGTTTTTCGATCATTTGACAGGGATGGCAATGGATTCATTACTGCTGCTGAGCTTGCAGGATCAATGGCTAAAATGGGACACCCTTTGACGTATCGTGAGCTATCAGATATGATGAGAGAGGCTGACACCAATGGAGATGGTGTTTTGAGTTTTAATGAGTTTGCAAACGTCATGGCAAAATCTGCTGCTGATTTTCTTGGCATCAAAGTTCCATAGAGCCTGATCGATGATGGGTATGGTCTTGTTAATACATGGACATGGACGTGGCGGGGATCTGCAATATCCATTAATGTGTCATTAGCATTTTGTTCTCTGATGGGGATCTGCAATATCATTGATGGTTTGGCATGATCCGATGACCTTTTCCTTTCACTTATTTTTTTTATTTCATCTTTCTCGTAATTTCTTGTGTGTGTAGATGTAATTCTTTTAAGATCTGGTCATGGGATACCTGTAAACAAGATGGAAGGAGGAGAGACCTGAATCCCACTTGAAACATCGTTAACACAACTTGTAGATTGCATAATGTTATATTTATTGTAGTGGTTGGAATTGTCGACATAAATAAATAACATGAAAACGACATTTTATCTACCAGTCCAAGATTTTCATTACTAATTTTTCTGCTACATGACATTACTGGTGGCATCACCAATCTATGGAAGTTAGGAAACCGGCTGCCATATCATTCAAGGTCAACGGTCTGCATTTGAGAAAGCAATTTGGCCTCTGAATGCATGAAAACTGGATGCAATGATTCAATGGAAAAAGGGCAGTTGTTAATCTGTGTAATTGGATTGCTAAGAATAAGATCATGGTTATGGCAATGTAAGATGTTTTTGCATGAATTTCAGTTTCTTGCAATTACTGATGATGGCCAGTTGCATTTATGTGAAGAACTCATTGTATGGGTAACTCTATTTTCCCTATCATAATTGAGGCGATACCATCTACAGATCCATCCAGATACAGCCACACAGCCATTTCTATGCATCAACTAATGGATTAACCACTCACTTAATCCTGGCTCAGTATATTTTTGCAGTAACAAAACAAATGTGTGCTGAAAATTATGGTCGTACGTAAATCAATATTCTGTTCTGTGATCCTTACAAAGAATTCTGCAGAATTGGATTAATCTGGCTTGGCAAGAGCAAATTCAGATACGGATGCAAACTGTGGGTGAGAGATGGAATGGGAACTTACAGTAAAGGGCAACACAATTATAGATCAAATTGACTCATTTACAATTCAACCTGAAACCACTGAGATTAGGGCTAAAACTTTTGTGCAACTAACTCATTTAGAAATCAAACCAGGGCAATAAGGAAGTTCACTTGTCAGTTCCCTCTCTGGTGTTTCCCAGGTAAAGAACAAACAATTTTATTGACATTTATTCTGCAAAGGAAACAACGTTATGGCCAAGAGTACCAAAAAGGAAAAGAGAAAGAACATTATAGCCGAGAATTTCAAGTTCCAATCAATGAATGTTCAGCTACGAATGAGAGGGCGTTTGGCCGCCTGCTGTTTTAACATTTGACTGCAGTTACAAGCTAGATATCCGTTGTGTGCTTCAGGAGATTCAACAAATTCATCAAGCATAGGGAAATAAAGACAAGAAAACGAAAATTCCTCTACTCCATAATCAATAGTAAACAAGAATCCAAGTTTATTAAGAAGTAATAAAAAATAATAAACTCAATAGAACTACAAGTTACAATAAGAAAAAGAAGAGTTTATTCTTGTAAACAACAAATACAATCCAAATCTACGACCAATTCAATGGTGTCCTAAATACATTGTAATAATAATACAAGTTGGTATAAAAATTACATTTCTTTCACAACAAACAAAATTTAAATTCCTTTTGGCATAAGTCTCCTGTTCCACTTATGGTACAGCTGAACGATGCTTCCATAAAAAATCACCAAAAACTCTTAACTTGCAGGGCCATACCTTCTGGTAAAGTAGAAGCCTCATTAAGTCGTATACAGCTGGGACAGAGTTCAGCTTCTGAGCAGATAACCACAACCCAGAAATGTTGACAGATGCCCTCCAGGAACAATCAGGCTATTATTGTGGCTGATTCTTATTCTTACGCCTTAACTTATTAGCTCGTGCTGCCAACCGTGCTGAAAAACCTACTGATGTTGGTGGCTGCAGTAACTTTTGTCGCATCATATCACAATACTCAGGATCATCTTCATGTTTCCCACTCTCTAACCTTTGTATCATCTGGTGGTACATGGGAAAGAACCTTGTTTCAATTGCTGAATATGCATAGAAGGGCAACAGTGCTGTGATTATCACAAATATGATTGTAAACCAGTAAGAAGCAGCCGGGGCAAGGGCTTCTGTAAAGAGTTTGTAGCCAATTGCAGATATTGACGGAGACAGGGACCCAAATGCCACGAAGAAAATGTACAACATACAAAGACAATATATAATTAGGCCACGCTGTATTTTGGTGAAGTAACAAACAGTCAATGCCATCTGCAAGTTCACAGCCCACACGATGCAAGTATACATGGTTCCTCCTAAAACATCCATCCCAACAGTTTTTCCATCACGGTTGAAGGCTTGGTGCTGCAGTGCAGTTGAGCAGAAGAAGAAAACGACTAGTGCAGTATAGAACCCGTTACCCAGCCAATGAAGTACTCGGCGCCAACCAAAGAGGAGATTTTTCATGCCTTCTTGGTATAGTAGAGGATACTGAAATATGAAATAAGTCAAAAAATGATCAAAATTTGGCCAAGATGTTTACTTTGCTTTACTAACCATCTAATGACCATAATTGAGTCTGCTAAGTGAGTGAGTGAGATACCTTGAGACAGCTTGCAGCAGATACATCTTGTTCAAAGATACCCAAAGCGGCAACTGGGAGAGCCGTGAAGAAGACATTATAAAATGACAAAAACCAATCACCGTATACAGACTGTGCAGAAAATGATGTATAAGCCTCATATAGCCAAATGGAGAAACCAAAGGCAATGTTCTTGTAGAAGAAATAGCATATCTGCATATGAAAAAAATATATATATATCAGTATAATCATGAAAAGGTGAAAACTCATGATGACATTTCACATTCATCAATAATCATTGACGTTAATTTAATGCCCATACTGAAATATTAAGCCATGTCCAAATCCAAACATATGAATGACCTTACCATAGATGAGAGCCTCCTGTAACACCAATGCCCATGTACAAGTAGTAAACGCTCCAAATACCGAAACTGAGCAATTGCAACATCACTTGCCATGGCAGCCTGAGTTGAAAACAAGCATAAAATAGGGTTAACAGGTGGTGAGAATTACAATCAAGTAGAGAAATATTTTCAACAATTAATTGAGATGTAAGCTGTTCTGTGGAAAAGACCTGCATTCCTTCAACACCACTGATTCCGACTCCAATATCTGCTTCTTGAAGCATACCCACGTCATTGGCACCATCACCAATTGCTAATGTTGTTTTCCTGGTTCCAGATTTGACTAGTCTTGTAACCTGTATTTTACCATTTAAAACAATTATTCTTTCAAGAGAAGTGTACAGAAGAAAGTCTTTACTATCCAACAACACATGCACCTACAGCAGTGAAAAACTAAGACTAATAACCCACCAGTGCTTTCTGTTTTGGTGATGAACGGCAACAAATGACAGATGCACAACTCATAGCAAGATCTAGAAACAAATGCTTCATGTCATCCTCTAATGCGTAAGCGAGTGATTTTCCATCAATTATCAATGCAAATGTCTCAGCAGTTCCACTTGGTCCAGTAAGCAGGGCCGTTCCATCAGTTATTTGACGAAGAACACTTTCCCTTGATGCCTGGAAAATGAATGTATATATCATCAATATCACATATAGATTCATAACAATTAAGGTGCATCTTTGACTTCAACACCCTTTCTCCCAACCGAGATGACACCAGGAGAAAAGGAAAATAAATCACAGGTAAATAACCTGAAGTGGACTGAAATCTTTGATGAATTAAAGCAGTCTTTACCTTAGTAATGGCATCCTTGTTTCCTGTTTTTTCCAATGACAGGATCTCTGGATTCTCCAAATTGATTATGATCTGCTTCATTCCTTGTCTAAGCAAACAACAGGAGAAGCTGCATATTCAAA
>Ga0325401_1000726_pt1 | contig 25192 bp, 10 predicted proteins | sample PopdelMetagenome_FD_205666 | JGI IMG/M metagenome (GOLD analysis project Ga0325401, IMG submission 205666) | Populus deltoides microbial communities from Bellville, Georgia, United States - Xylem-PdKOR-R2 | ecosystem: Host-associated > Plants > Phyllosphere > Stem > Wood/Secondary xylem | place...
AACCTCCAAAATATAATTTTAAATTTACTTTCATAAATAAAATAAATTTATAATATGATCGTGAAAACCAGGTCGAACACAAGGCAAATTTCATTCAATCTTCCTACAATATACTGAAATAAAAAAAAAACGGGGGATTTGAATAAAAAATTAAAGAAACAAAATTCTGAAAATAAAAATACTAAATTAATATGGCGTTGGCTTAGTTCAAAGGTCTAGACATTCATTCCCATAAATTTATTGATCATCGAAGTAAAATAAATATCCTTTCAATTCAAGAGAATGAATTCGATGCTCTTTAAAGTTAAGGGGAATCGAGGAGATTATGAGTAAATTAATTAGATAAAGCTTTCTAATCAATTTCTTACCATCAAGCAAATTTAATATTGAAAAGCAACTTCAATGCACTCGGCAGTAGCATTAGTAGAAAAGTCTGTAAAATTTATTCGAAGCAACCGTTCAAAAGCTTGAGCAATTTAACTTAGCGTACTCCTCCCTAATAAATTAATGTGATAGTTCCAGCAATCAAGTTAAGTCCTTTGTTTCTTCTTATTCTAGTCCCCGACAACAATTATGAATTGAAAGAAACTAGAAAGCACATATATACTATCTCAAAACAATTCAATAAGCATGAACAGAAATCAGTAGCATAATTATGATAAGGATAAATAAATACTTGAATATGAAAGAATTACAATGAGAACGTTACTTCTCGCAACTTAATAATGGGGATGGTGCATGTTCCCCTTGAACCGAAAGCCAAATTTTTGTTCATAGCTGCTGGAAAATTAACAAATAAAGAGAAAAGCACGCTGTAGAGAAGAAGAAGAAGAAGAAGAGAGTGTTCTGACGTGATTTGCTTCCTTTATTCCTCCCTCAGCTGCTGTCTTTCGTGAGGATTCTTCTCCTGACCAGGAGTCCTTAATATTACTTATTCCTTCTTCTTTATTTGGCCATTAAGATTGGTTAAATCCCTCAGAATTTGTGTTGAAAACTGAGTTTGCTGCTATCATTGACTACTTTTAAGTCTGTCAATGATCCTGTATGCATTGAACAATAATAAATAGTCTAAGTGAGAAGTGAACAATTCCTTACCTCTCGAAAAAATACCAACTTACATTACCCGTTGGTGATCATGTATGCACTAAAAAGTAATAAAAAGTGCAAGAGAAAAGTGAAAAACACCTTATCTCTAAGAAAATACCAATGTGCATTAACCGTTGGTGATCTCGTATGTATTGAGCTGTAATATATAAGGCAAGTGAGAATTGAACACTACCTTAGCTCTTAGAAACATACCAGCTGATATTTTTTTATCAGTGATCCCGTATATATTGAACACAATTAACAATACAATGGAGAGGTAAAAAGCTACAATACTATCTGAAATATACCGACAACCTTAATTCATCGGTGTAGCTATTGGTATTTTGAAATATGTCGGAATTTTAATTGGTGTAAATAACAAGTCATCGTACTTTTCACCTTTTTTTTTCATTTCTTCTTTTCCAACTATAATTCACTCGGTATATACCGATGAGATATTTTTATCGATGTTTACTAATAGATATTGCAAAGGCACATTCAACTGGGGAAATTCACCGCAATTGACCGATAGAAATATTTCATCAGATGCGTATTTGTCAATTTTTTAGTAGTGTTTATGCTATTAAAATTAGCCGCATGCTTCACATTTTTTTTTAAGCCATAAATTAATGTGAATAAATTGTTGTAATATCACACGTATCTAGCTTCAAATGCACTTCTCAATCCCATATTCTACTCTCCAGAATATCCGGAAAATCTCAGGCCACAAACACACCCTCTAACTCACCATCCAAAATTGTCCAATTGCATAGCATGCTTCCTTTCAATAATAGCTGCCTGGCCATCATATCCTCGACCAAAATAGAAATGGCCTATCGTCGATTTCTGACTATCAAGTAACGTGAATGAACCGCAACTTCTAAGCACTTGTGCATTTGAAATGCACAAATAGATTAGGTGTATAATGCGTTATTTATTACGGCGACATTTGTCAACAATAGCCGAAGGTGCTCTCGAATGTTCCTCTCCAAAAGCAGATTGGATGTTAGAGAATACTTGCTCAACGCACCACTAGGGAGATAAAATTGGTCTGGTAGAGTTTTGATAATATGGAAGAAGTGGAAGTCATTATCATGTTATTAGTGGCAACCATTATGTGCATGTGCTCTTCAGCTCTTGATTACCTAGTCGTTTTATTTTACCCTCTCCAACAACGTACGAATGTGATCTGGAGATTCTCTTCATGGATATGCACAAATTATTTATAGTATCGTCAGCCACGATTAATTTCCCATTGATTAATGAATATTGGTAATTGACATAGGGGGGGAGTAATAGGGTAGCGTACAATAAACATGCATTAGCAGCTAGCAGGTTATCTGCTGTTGGTTACAAGACTTAGTGTTGACCATTTCCTTATTTTCCCAGAAAAGAAACAAAGAAGAACATATATAGAAAAAAGACTTGTTTTAGTTTAATGCATCATCAACCGCTCATTGCAACGTAAAAGCTCTTACATTTGGGAGCTTACGTTGCTACAACAAAAAAAAAAAAAAAAAACAAAATTTAAGAATGGCACTTGTTAAGGATTTAATTTTTAACTACATAACCAGCAGTATATCAAACAATGGCTTCAGTCCAACAATCAATTCGATGCCTTACGTCCACATATATATTCAATCTGTTCGACCAAAATCCTGTTATCCGATCAGTTTCATAGTTTGCTCAGCAAGCTTGGATCAGTAATTCTCTAGATCCAGCTTGAGAGGTAGTCTTGAAAATTACATAATAGTTGTAGATCCTTACAGATATTACAAATAATAAAAATTAATAATGCAGATACTACAAATATTATTGTTTAATGGAGCAAATACTACAATATTTGAAGGCATATATATTACATTATATATGCAGTGTATATTATCTAGTTTAAATAATCATGTAATTATTATTTATTTTTTTCGTTACTAAGAACACAATCAAATCTTGTAAAAACCATATTAGGAAATGATTCTAATTCATATATACTCGTCAATAATGTTAATGTTATGATTGAGAGATTATACTTTTCTAAAATTCTACGCAATCCAACTGCTAGGGAAAACAAAGCTGAAGATATCCACCTGTGCTTCAATGCCAAAAAGTGCCTTAATTAATCCACTCTGGCATAGCAGCTCGTTTCGTTACATCTTCTTGATTGATTTCCTTCATTGGAATTATTGCAAAAAAGAGAATTTTTCGGGTTTATCTTTCTGCTTTCAGTTTGGGTGCCGAAGACCCAAAATCTTGCAAATTGAATTGCTGATAATTTCAAAACAAGTCAACAGCATCAAAACCCTAATCTTTAATACAACAAAAACAGAGAGAATAGTAAGGAGATCGTTTAGTGCCGTTCGGTAGGCGTTAAGAGAGAGAGGAGGGAAGGTTTTGTTTTGTATTGTCGCTGGTATTGTTCGACTAGAGCCCGCGCGCCAGCCCGTATTCTTAGACCGGAATTTCCTAACCCAGGGCAAACTGCCATAAAACAAAGATGAAGCCGTATGAAAGCACACCATCATCTGCATATGGTTGATATATTGAACTGTCTTCTATTCTTGCACAAATTGAATTTCGGTTCCATCCATGCACATATTATCACTTCCTTAATTTGGTGCCATATCTATGTAAGAGTGCAATAAGTGCACTTAACTTTTTTGGTTATTGGGGATCTGCTATTCTGAATTATCTTTACTAATTACTAGATCAGTAGTTGTGCCTTGAAACATATCCTCTCTCTCTTCTTTTCTCCCATAATATTAAGAGCAATTGCCAATAGTTTTCTTGAAATAATTATAGCTTTTCAGAATATTTGTTGAGCGGACGTGCTGGTGGTCCTTTGGACATAAAATTCACTTTGCGGCTTGTAAAGGCCTTTTGGCCGCCTTTGGTGAGGCATCAAAAAACTCTGGGTGACATTGTGGTAGAGAGAGTTAAGTAGTTTTCAATACCGAACATGACTGGACTCCATTGACCAACTCAGACTTTTACACAGGTATTCTTTTTGGCAGTCGTACGCTATTTTCACTTGTGACATGGTTTTGTTTACTGCATGCAAAGTCAACACTGAAAGTCTTAGGTTGTGGGAGAAAATTTTCAATTTTCAAAAGTTCAAGCTCATTTCTTTTAATTTTATTTGAAGTTCTTTTTTGTGATGAAATCCTGTTTTTATGGAAATGATATATCCACTTTTTATTAGGGTTTGCAGAAAGATTATATATAATACATACTTTTAGAGTAAAATGTGCTCTAAAAAGTGACTTTATTAAGAGATTTATATGTAGACATCCATGCACAGTTGCAGTTGCTCGCCAACATACTATGTGCATGCATGTGTGAGCTCTTGCAATTTTATTTCAGAATACAAAAGAAAAGGTAATCTCTGTGTTCATGGCAAGCTTTTACCTTTCCCTCCTCCATATCCCTCCCCATAACCAGACCCGCTACCATAACCAGATCCAGAGCCAGATCCTCCTCCTCCACCCCCACCACCTCCTCCTCCTCCTCCTCCTCCTCCTCCTCCTCCATTTCCTTTCCCACCCTTGCCACCGCCACTTCCGCTTCCACTTCCACTTCCATAGCCTGACCCACTTCCAGATCCAGAGCCTTGACCACCACCACCACCACCTCCACTGCCACCGCCACCACCACCACCTTCACCACGACCTATCCCACTACCTGAACCATGGCCTGAGCCGCTACCGGACCCATAGCCAGAACCTGACCCTTTGCCTCCACCACTGCCACCGCCTCCGCCTCCGCCTCCGCCTCTGCCTCCACCTCCTCCATGACCACCAGCACCATATCCTTCACCGCTCCCGGATCCAGACCCAGAACCATAACCTGACCCAAGTCCTGAACCAGAACCACCACCTCCTCCCTGCCCTCCACCTCCACCTCCACTGATTGCCTGCAGTGTCCTAGCAGCAAAGGTGAGGTCTACAATAAGCAAGACCAGGAAAGCAGTCCCTAACACTCTTGGACTTGCCATTTCCAGATTATACTCTCACGGCTCAATGTATCTGTATGTTTATGCGTGTCAGTTGTCACTCGCTATATGAGAAACCAGGATGCTTTGTTGACTGGAAATGCTTGAAGTGGTAATAACCCTATATATAGGCATTGTAAAGGTAACAAGACAAGGTTTGTAAAGGTAACGAGACACGGTTTTTGAAAGGTTTCTTAAATTCCTAGTACCTCTCACTTGGTGATCTTGACTATTATAGAAAGGAACGTGTGCTTTGGGTTTCTGTTTTAGTGGAGGGCGTCGGTGGTGGGGTGTTGGTACTGTGGAGGACTGTCTGTTTCTGTCTATATGCAATAGAATACAAGCTTTATCCCCACCTTTTCTTTTTTTTACTTAGCCGTATCTTGTAGTATTTGACTTTGGCAATGGGACTAATAGCATGCATTTCCCACTCTTTATCATTCTGTTCATATTTGAACTCCACTTTTGAGTACACGTATTAATTTTCCATGTACTGGCTGGTAGCTGTCCTGCGGTGATTTATGCTAACGATTGTCTCCTGAAGCATAAGTTTATCCGCTAACGGTAGTGATTTATGTACACAGATATCTTTCTACTCTGCGTGTATGCTAACAATGGGCTAAACTTGCACAACAAACTGGGTTGTTCAGTCAATATTTCTTATTTCGGTTGCACTTTCCGTCATTGAATATAAATAGATTAATTTGCCCTTAAAAACCGCGTTCGAATGTCTGGCTTCTATTTTAAAACCTTGGTGCCTGTTCCGATGTATGAAAGCACACCATCCTTGCATCACTGCTAGCAGAATGGTAGGCCATCTGCGTGGTTGATATACTGAACAGTCTTCTACTCTTGCACAGATTGATTTTCAGTTCCATATGCACAGATCATCACATCCTTCAATGGCATGCTTTAATAAGTCTATGTAAGAGTTCAAGAACTTTTTTTTTTTGTTATTGGGGATCTTCTATTCTGAATTATCTTTACTAATTAATAGAGTGGTTGTGCTTTCAAACATATCCTCTCTCTTTTTTCTTCCACGTTTTTTCTTGAACAAAACATGTTAATAGCAAATTACAATAGTATTCAACTTTGGTGCGCTTGTTGATGAGAGCACTATCTCACTATCAAAAAAATTTAGATTTGCCAACGGAATTTTTTGTTGATATTTATACTCACAGTCTGTCAGCAAGAATTTTTTTAACCGGCTCACAAACAAAAATTATTCGTCAGAAAATTCTTGTCGGTGATTTGTGGTATGTCGGTGAGTCTGTCAATAATATTTTTACCGATGGATTAACTAACAGACAAAGCATGCCAAAAAAGAATTATCAACTTCATTCCATTAGGATTTCCATCAATGAATATAATATATCATCGACAGAAAATCCGTACGTCATTCTATCGGTGAGTTTTTTTGCCTGACAGTATTTCCTTCAGTGAATTTGACATATAACCGTCAAATAGACCATCTGTTATTCTGTCGGTCAGTAAACAGTAGCAGTGATATTTGCAGTAATTCTTTTTTAATTCCCTGGAATATACCAACAGACTTAGACCGTCGGTAACTCCGTTAGTAATAATTTAAAAAAATATTAAACACAAATAGAAAATAAATTAAATTAATATAAAAATCAAATATTTGTTATAAATTTAAACATTTATAAGTTCAAATACAATTAATATAGAATAGAGACGACGTTGAAGGAGGAGGAGAAGGCGGGTCTTTGCTGGGACCGTAAGGCAAATAAGATAGAGCACATGTGATCTCGTCTCCATTTATAAAATTATTAAGGAATAGAAAAAAAATAAAAAAAATCCAACAGCATTCATAAAATCAATAAAGAAAATAAAAATTAAAAAAATTCCAACAACATTCATACAATTATTAAGAACAGAAAAATATAAAAAATGCAAACAAAAGAAACACAAAAAAAGAGAAAGAAAAAAGAATAATCTTACCTTAATGTCATAATGAGTTTTCCCAAACCTTGAGAAGAGAAAAAAAAAAGAAAATTATGTTAAATAACAAGAGAAGAAGAGGGGGAGAAGAGAGGAGAAGACATACCTACATGTGGAGGAGAAGAGAAGGGAAGAGAATAGGTAGAGGAGAGAAGTAGAGAGAGAAATGAAAGAAAGATGAAGATTTGGGAGGAGGACAGAAGAAGTTGTTGAGGAAGAGATATGAAGAGAAATGTGCTTTTAATTTGGATCTTTTTACCAACGGTGTTTCTAACGACCAATTAAATATTAAAATTTTTAATTTTTTTGTCGATGTACCTGTCGATAAAGTCTAATTCAAAATTTCGATTTAATCAAATATTTTCAGAAACACTCCAAGCATTAACGATGTCTTTACCATCAAAAAATTAAAAATTAATATTTTAATTGTTATGTCACGTTTCTATCTGTAATGTCTAATTGACATTTTCAATTTAATTGAAAATTTTCAGAAACCCGCCAACTATCACCGACCACTTTTAAGTCTGCCAATGATCCTATGTGCACTGAACAGTAATAAACAGTGCAAGTGAGAAGTGAACAATATCTTAGCTCTCGGGAAAATATCGACGTACATTACCTATCGGTGATCCCGTATGTACTAAACAATAATAAAAAGTGCAAGAGAAAAGTGAACAACACCTTATCTCTCGAGAAAATAATGACGTACATTAACCGTTGGTGATCCCGTACATACTAAATAATAATATACAACGCAAGTGAGAAGTGAATACTACCTTAGCTCTCGGAAAAATACCACATGCTATTTTCTGTCGGTGATCCTATATGTATTGAACACAAATAGCAGTACAATTGAGAGGTGAAAAGCTCCAATGCTCTCTGCAATATACCGACGACCTTAATTCATCACTGTATATGTTGGTATTTTGAAGTTTGTCGGTATTTTTATCGGTGTAAATGACATATCATTATTTTTTTTTTTTCATTCTATCTTTTCCCAGAATAATTTCTTCGGTATATAGTGATGGAATATTTCCATCGAAGTTTACTAATGGATACTGCAAGGGCACATTCCATCGGAAAAATTCACTGCAAGTGACCAACATAAATATTTTGTTGGTGTGTCTATTTGTCAATTTTCTGGTAGTGTCTATGCTATCAAAATTAGCAGCATGCTTCACATGTTTTCCTGAAAAATAAGATATAAATTAATGTCAATAAATTGTTGTAGTATCACACTTATCTGGCTTACAATGTACTTCTCAATCCCATATTCTGCTCTCCAGAATTTCCGGAAAATCTTAGGCCACAAACACCCGCTAACTCACCATCCAAAATTGTCCAATATTTGCATAGCATGCTTGCTTTCAATAATAGCTACCTAGCCATCATATCCTCGACCAAAATAGAAATGGGCTATCGTCAATTTCTGACTATCAAGTAATGTGAATGAACCGCAACTTCTAAGCACTTGTGCATTTGGAATTCACAAATAGATTAGGTGTATAATTCGTTATTTATTATGGCGACATTTGTCAACATTGGCTGGCTGAAGGTGCTCTCGAATGGTCCTCTCCAATAGCAGATTGGAAGTTAGAGAATACTTGTTCAACGCACTACTAGGGAGATAAAATTGGTTTGGTAGAGTTTTGGTGATATGGAAGAAGCTAGTGGAAGTCATTATCATGTTATTAGTGGCAAACATTATGTGCATGTGCTCTTCAGCTCTTGGTTACCTGGTCATTTATATTTTACCCACTCCAATAACGAATGTGATCTGGAGATTCTCCTCATGGATATGCACAAATTATTTATAGTATCATCAGCCACGATTAATTTCCCATTGATCAAGGATTGGCAATTGACATAGGGGAAGAGTAATAGGGTAGCGTATAATAAACATCCATTAACAGCTAGCAGGTTATCTGCTGTTGGTTATAAGACTCGGTGTTGGCCATTTCCTTTTTTTCGCAGAAAAGAAACAAAGAAGAAAATTGTAATGTTTTGAATATAAAGACATAGGAAAAGGCTATAAAGCCCTTGAAGGCTTAGATGTAGGAATAAATGAATGAGGGGAATAGTAGTAATTGAATAAAGAGATGATAAATATAAATAGAAAGAAGAAAAAAAAAAGAGAGAGATCTGAATATTTGAGAGAGCAAACCGTGAGAGAGAAGGGAGAAAGAAGAAGAGGAAGAGAAAAGAGGGAAATTATAAGGAAAATAGAAAGGAGTCGAAGAAATAAGTTTAAAGGTAAGATTTAAGTTGTTAAATGTATAAATGTATGTTAATTAAACTTTAATTTCAGTTTTGATAAATGTTAGGGTTTTGAAAATTTATGTTTTGGGTTTAATTGATGAATTAAATTGAATGTTATGGGGTTGATTGTTGTGAGTAATTGATTATTTAGTTGATTATGGAAGATTATGATGATTTTGAGTTATGATTTTGTTTGAATAGTGAATTTGTGTTAGAAATAAGGAAAGAACAGTGGGTTTTCTGTTAAAATTCTGGGTTGGAGGTTGAAGATGATGAAAATTCAATTTGGTCCCTCAATTTGTGGAAATTACAGTTTACTCCCTAAACTTTGAAAAATTTACAGATTGGTCCCTGGAGCCTATTCCGAGATTCTGAACAGAATAAAAGATGAATTATGGGCAGAATTCTTGTATAGTTATGAAATTTTAACACTTTCAATTTAGTCCTTCAATTTGACAAAAATTACAGTTTGACCCTAAAAATTTGGTAAAATTCCAGAATGGTCCCTGGATCATAATGAGATATTCTGGAAAGAAATGAGGATTAATTATGGTCAGAATTTCAGTATAGTAATGGATTTATGATATTTTTAGTTTGGTCCTTCAATTTGACCCTTAAAAATATGATAAATTCCAGATTAGTCCCTAGCTGTAATATTAGCTTGTGTAGTTTGGTTTGATGAGTAATTGAGAGTTAATTAGTGAATTATTACCAATTTTATTATTTGTTCTATTATGGATTAGATTTCAAGAAAACCGTTAAATTTTGGGTTTTTTAGAAAAAATAACTAATTAGTTCAAAAACATATAGAGTTATGGAATACACCCTTAGTTAAGTATATTAAATAGGTTATATATTATTTTGAGTCATTCTTGAATATGTCTCATTTTTATTGAGATAATCCTGATATTCTACCGGCGGGACGTCAGTAGGATTTCCTTCGATATCAACTTTGAGTTTTGTTGCTTTCGAGTCAGGTGAGTGGATAATTTTCCATATACATGAGAAATATTATAAATATTTGATTTGTTAATATGACTTGGATCATGCTTCTTAATAATATATAAGTTAATTATTATCCTTGTTATGATAAAGCATGATCAATTGTTGAATCTGAATTCTTGATATGAACCAATATATATTTTGGATATATTTTGGATTGACTTCTTAATTGATAGTTCCTCATTTGATTGATGTCATGAGTTGAGCTTTGATATATGAATATGTCTGTTTGATTATGATTATAAACCTATGGTATGTCAGTCAAAATACTCATGCTAACAGGGTAGTGTTAGTCTTTGTACACATCGTATCTGAACCCTAGTTGGTTGGGGGAGTCACCAACTTGTGTGGACTGATCATCCCACCCCACAGTACGGAGCCTCATACTCATTGCATTTTGATTTTCTGATGAGTTTTACCATATGATCTTCTTGTTATGGCCAATTTGAGAAACATTTCCATAAGAACCTGAAGCCATACTTGTATATATATTTCTCATTGTTGTATTACCTCGTGTGTGTGTGTGTATTGAACGTTATCTACTCACTGAGTTGTTGAACTCACCCTCTTATTATTTATCATTTTCAGGCTTATAGCTTGATAACAGGTCATTTTGTTGGACCTTCAGAATCTGCTCTTTGGTTGTACCTTGTACCTTTCCTTTATGTTAAGTTAGTGCTCCAAAACTCTGAACTTATATAAACTCTTGTATTAAGACAATTCAATTATATTATGAAGTTGATTTTATTATTAATGTTGTGTTTAACTCTGATTGAGTTAGAATAAGTTTGTGTGTAAATTTGGGTTCGCATAGGTATGGAACCTTGGAGGAACCTTGTCTATGTGCCGGTTATGGATTCAGGATTCGGGTCGTGATAAAAATAGAAAAAAAACTTGTTTTAGTTTAATGCATCATCAACCGTTCATTGCAACGTAAAAGCTCTTACATTTGGGAGCTGACGTTGCTACAACAAAAAAACTACAAAATTTAAGAATGGCACTTGTTAAGGATTTTTAACTACATAACCAGCAGTATGTCAAACAATGGCTTCAGTCCAACAATCAATTTGATGCCTTACGTCCAAATATTCAATTTGTTCTACCAAAATCCTGTCGTCTTTTCAGTTTGATTGTTTGCTCAACAAGCTTGGATCAGTTAATCCACTAAATTTAGTTTGAGAGGAAGTCTTGAAGATTACAAAGCAGTTGTAGATCCTTGCAGATACTAAAGATTAATAATGTAAATATTATAATTAATGAAGCAGATACTGCAATATTTGAAGGAAATATTCAAGATTCTGTAGTAATTACATTACCTTATATATATTTTATATATATTGTGTATATTATCTAGTTTAAATGATCATGTAATTATTATTTATTTTCTTCATAACTAAGAATATAATCAAATATGGTACAGCTATCATGTTAGGAACTAATTCTAGTGCATATATATATATATATATATATATATATATATATATATATATATATATATATATATATATATACTTGTAACTATGTCGTTAGTAATGTTATGATTGAGAGATTATACCTTTCTAAATTTCTACACAATCCAATAGGGAAAACAAAGCTGAAGATATCCACCTGCTTACAAGTTCAATGCCAAAATTAAAGTGCCTTAATTAGTCCACTCTGGCATATCACCTCGTTTCGTTACATCTTCTTCATTGATTTCCTTCATTGGAATTATTGCAAAAGAGAATTTTTCCGGTTTTTCTTTCTGCTTTCAGTTTGGGTGCCGAAGACCCAAAATCTTGCAAATTGAATTGCTGATAATTTCAAAACAAGTCAACAGCATCAAAACCCTAATCTTTAATACAACAAAAACAGAGAGAATATATAGTATGGAGGTCGTTTGTGCCGTTCGGTAGGCGTTAAGAGAGAGAGGAGGGAAGGTTTTGTTTTGTATTGTCGCTGGTATTGTTCGACTAGAGCCCGCGCGCCAGCCCGTATTCTTAGACCGGAATTTCCTAACCCAGGGCAAACTGCCATAAAACAAAACAAAGGAAAACGGAAGGGGAGAGAGAGAGAGTGTGTGTGTTGGGAGATTTCAGTGGAAAGTCAAGATATTTCGTATATCTATTATAACGGTAAGGAAGTCACGCGTGATTGTTAAGCTGACGCGGGCGGGGATTTTATTTCATTTATAATTGGTCTTAATGGGCCAGTTTTAAACTTTAAGTGGGCTCATGTGTATTAATTAACTCCAAGCCCGTATTTGTAAGGCCTTTAAAGTCTCTACGGTGGGCGCCCTCTCATAAAAGTCACAAAAATTTAACGATAAATTTCAATCACAGATTTCCAATGTCATGATTGCTACTTTTATAACGATTAGCTATGAAATCATTTCAGAATTGTAACATTCTATGGAAAAAAAATGTTTACAAGAATTCTGATCAGTAATTACGCCGTTATTTACCTATCAAAATGAGATAGACCCTTGCTATAAATTGATTGGAGAACATTCATGTATTCTGGGTAAATTAAAAGCAACTAGATTAGCAATAACAAATTAGAGACTGAAGACAAGGACAAGGTGACGTGATTCCCAAAAATAGGTGTTAGGTTCTTCTTATGTGGATCGTTAAATTCGGAAGGGGAGGAATAAGAGCTTGCAAGAGGCTTTTTCAAGACTTGAATGCTCTTATGGTAATTTCTTTTATCATTTTTTTTTTTCAGAAAGTTCATAGCTTGTGGAGATTTTTAGTTCTATTTAAGAATAGCAGTTGAGGTAACTTGACATGAACTTTTATGTCCACAGGCTGTTGCACTGGTTAGATTATGTGAGAAGTGAATATTTGACTGAATGTCTGGCTTTGTAACAGGACTGCAAAAGTTATGTTTTGATTTGTGTATAGTGTGTTGAGTTAAGCTGTTGTTGTTTTATCGCTCTGGTTTTGGCTGAGGCTTTATGTTCTGTGGTGTAACGAGGCTAAAGAGTTATGGTCATGCTAGCAGAGAAGGTGAGGCAGAGGTTTTTGCCGGGCTCGAGCTCTCAAAGTAGTTATGGGGATGATGAGGAAATGGATTCCAAAGAAGAGATGAAAGATTGCTGTTGAGTGTTGGTATCATATCTCCAGTAACAAAAGAGTCTGCAGGTGCCTTGTATCATCAACAACTGTCCTGTCAGGTCAAGTCTGTTTTGTTGACTCTCTGTGTATTTCTCATGGCTAATTGTTTGATAAGAGAGATTTAGATGGATATTATTAGTATTACTTGCTTTTGTATGCGGAGTAAATTCTCATGTTAAATGGATCCTCTTTTACTTAATTTTCCTCCCTCGAAGAGAATTTCAATCTCTCTTTGTTTTTGCTCAGTTGGCAGATTTTGTCAGATTTCCTCTAAAGAAAGCTGGAGGAGTGATCAATCAATCTTGTATGGACTCCCCAACCGTGCTCGCACAGGTTTGTTTATGTCATGAGCATTCCTCGTTTTACTGAGTATTACTTCAATCCATATTGAACTTTTGATTCCTTGGCAGCTCTCACTGATGCTAATAGACCCTTTATTCTTTTTGTACGTGTTCTGCATACAGTTGATCTCACCTGAGGATTGGTTGCGAGCACGTTCTCTTTGGGAGAAGTTTGATGTGTATGCATGATACTATCTTCAACTAATCTGGAATTATGATTGTTTGTCTTGAGATCCAAAAGATGGATTATCTTCGCGACTTTCAACTTATTCATAAGATTGTACTTAAGCTGCTATAGACAAATATATCACGCAAGTCACTACCAACTGGCAATAAAATAAACTGATTGTTGGTTTTATTGATGGGTATAAGATATGTTCTTTGTGGAAGAACTTGTAGTGTTGTAACACATTATATAAGAGAGCTAGTTGATGATTAGTATTAAGACAGATAGCCGATAAATTTGACAACAGCTTGGGCAGCATTGCGAGCTGCTAAGGGTCCAAATGTCTGGATTGCATTCTGTCCGGTCTGTCCTCCAGCTAAATCTGATAGCCCTCTGATGACAATCACAGGATACCCGTTTGACAAGCTTGTCTGGGAAACCATCATAAATTGTTAGAATATTTTGAAGAGCAAAATACAATTGTCGACTGTAAGAGTCAGGTTTGAAAAGGCAAGCATCCTAGACAATTTAATAAACTTCAACAATGTCAGGCCACTCAAATTGGGTAGATTCAGTCCTCCAAAACCTAAATGTTTCATTGCATTTCTAAGGCCCTAATCGCTTGCTATTATGCAGCACAGTTGGTCTGAACACAAGCTGAGAAGGTGCTCTCATAATGCATATTATGTTCTTTGCCTCATGTAGACATCGGAATGCAAGGAGATAGAGACACAGAAAAGAGAAGAAAAATCAACTATTAAAACTGAAGAGCAAGCCGAGGAATCTTACCATAACTACAGCAAAACTCTCCATATCCACTGATGAAACAGCATAAGTTTGATAAAGGAAATCCCTGTAAGCTGCGTTGTCCACAAAAATATTGGCTGTTGAACCCCTGAGGCCAACAACTAGCTTAGGCTCTCGAGAAAGGCACACACTTGAATTCACACACCTTTCCAGTTCCATCCCCTGGAGTATATCAGGATTGAAAAATTCATCAAAACTGGAATTATATATATATATATATATATATATATATAGAAAAGGAAGCAACATTCACAAATCAAGATAATTAACCTCCAAGCCAGCGGCAAGCCGAAGCCATTGTTCGCTTATTTGTGCCCAAAATAGTGGTATGGCAGTATTAGGCTTCCCTGACTCAGAAAAGAACTGCTCATAACTATATCCAATCTTTCCCAACAGATTCACCCCATCTCCTTTTGGTACGTTGTAGCTTCCAAAGTCCAATTCAGCAATATCATTGGTGGGCAATGTTCCATTAGGATTCTGTCAAGGGTATACTTTTTTTATAAAGAACAAAATAACATGAAAAGGATGGAGAAGAGATGACAGGCATGGACGAATTTGTACCAGCCAATCCCAAATGCCAGTGTGAGCAAACTGTTTGGGGATCGTAACATCTCCAATGGACATGGAATTGTTTACGTTTCCAGCAATGCCAAAATGGACTATTCCTGTTATATCAAACATGTCCAGCATTTGTTGTGTTGCTGCAGCTGCATTGACCTAAAAGAGCCAAAAAAAACCTTGATTAAATAAGCTTGAAAATTCATGTTACAGGAAGAATGGCATTTCCTGATCATATTCAAAATCTCCCCTTCTAGGACCCTACATCAGATCATGTGAAAAAGATAGGAAAAGCTTTTATTACCCACTGATCTGTGTGAATTTAAACTGGAATGATTTCAAGGACAAGTGGTTCGTGTTATGACTAACTTGATTTCCCCTAATAAGATTTAAGAAGCTCTATGATGCCATTTTGACATATCAGCCACAGAAGTTTTCACCTAAAATATATGCATCAGAAGTAACTAGTATCTTTGCTTACCATTCCAACCCCACATCGCACGTAGATAACTTTCTTCCCCTGAACCTTTCCGACCCGGAACCGTCGTCCTGCAACAAACAACCACAATTAATTTGCTATACAAGCTTGAAGAGCTCAACTGTCTACAGGCATCTAATGTCCAATGAAATCGCATCACAGACATCACCTGAGAGATCCACAAAAGGATGCTTTCCATCAGGCTTAAAGGCCTTAGATGCAAAAAAGGCATTCTCCTCCGGCGGATAAACAGTAATTAGGCCAACGTAAGGCCCTTTTCTGTTCACTTCTTTGATGATGTTCAAAGATTTTAATCTGTTTGATGGAATAGCTGATGCATTTACAAATATTAAAACCAGGGTCAGAAATAGTACTGCAACCAGTTGTTCTGCAGCCATGTTTGTGGTTCATCAGCTTATGGGAAAAACCATACTTGTAACCTCAACTGGTCACACATCCAGCCAGCAGATTTTTAAATATAAGTTCAGTTAGTCAGAGAGGCCGGCTTAAATAATATATTAAAGATTCCTGTAATGATGATGCTGGCTTTCTTGCATGACAATCCATGGCCAGTATTTCATGTGTACTTTGAGTGGCCAATAAGATAACGTGGAGCAGGAAAAAGAAATTTAATTGCTAATCAAGAATCCGTTTATGATATTCATTTTTCTAATTAAGTTGAAGAATGACGATCCTTTCAGATTTAGAATAAGTCAACGATTTAGACGAACGAAAGGAGTGATAATTATTTAATTACAGGCTGACTCACTCACTCACTTAACCATTTGTTCAAAAATTCCACAGCTTACCTTAAGCATCCGTTTACTTTCGAAAATATTTCATTTTCAGCTGGTCTTAAGTAAAGGGCTAAGTTCCAGGAAATTTCCCTCTTGGGTATATGTTGTTTTTAATTTTCAACCTGCACTATTTCTGCGGACACGGCACAGAAATGAGAGCTTCCAGGAACCATAGCGTTCGCCAAATATAACAGGAAAAAAGAACATCCTGATCTACGCAATTGTGAAAAGCATCATTCTTTGTCCCTTCCAAACCAGTATTTAATAATGTAGACATTATGCTCAAAAACAAATCCAGTGCCAGATCCTTTCATCCTTGGCAGGAGGTTATATAAATTATGAAGGAGGAGGGTCTAGCCCGACTGTCCATATCAGGCCTTGATAAGACAGAAAAAAAACACAAACTGTTTATCACAAAATAAAATGGCTTGCATCCTCAATCATACATTACAAGATGTGAGAATACTGTAATTATTGTGAACACATTATTTTAGAGTTCTTACAGCTTTGCATCACTGATTGACATCAAAATCTTTCCTTTTCAGACATGTTTCCAAGGAAGTTTATTCTGCTGCACTAAATCAGCTAGGATATGCTGGAGAACTTCTAAGAAAGACAGTTATTTAACTTGTCACTCATATTTCATATTATTGCAACTGACCAATGCGAAACAATGCTTTAAAGCATAACTCTATCGAGAATTATATCCCGGTAGCTTGCTGATAAATTTAAGAACAGCCTTGGCAGTATTCAGAGCTGCAAGCGAACCATATGTGTCCATTGCATTCTCTCCTGATTGTCCTCCAGCTAAATCTGACATCCCTCTGATGACAATCACAGGGATACCATTTGACAAGCAAGTCTGGAATAGCAATAGTATTAGTTTCTTCAGTTGATAATGAAACAACCTGTTGGATCTTGTAATTTCAGAATAGATAGCCAGGATCTGAACAAGGTTCAAATTCAATACAATGAATATGTTTATGCTGATGCTTATCAACCTAATCAAAACTTGATACATTCAACACCGAAAGGAAAAATAAAGAACATATTAAGTAATTAAGATCAAAGGGAAGAAAAACTTGCCATCAGTACAGCAGAGCTCTCCATATCAGCTGATGAAACCCCAAAAGCCTTATAAAGGAAATCCCTGTAAGCAGCGTTGTCCACGAAAATGTCTGCGGTTGAGCCCTTGAGCCCAACAACTAGCTTGGGCTTTTGTGGAAGGCACAAGCTTGAATTAACACACTTCTCCAGTTCCATCCCCTGAAGAAGATTGAACGATACATTGAAACTAATCTGTAAGAGAGGCTTTTGTAGGAAATTGTGTATCAAATAGCAAAGAGTAGCCTGCATTTTATCTTAGCTATAACTTTGAGGAAAGAAATATTAGCAAATTGGAAAAATCTGAGAGACGGGATATGTATGTCTAACCTCCAAACTAGAAGCGAGCTTAAGCCAATGCTGACTCACTCCTGCCCAAAACAGGGTCGTAGCATCATTAGGCTCCCTTGAGACTGAAAATAACTGCTCGGTACTGTAACTGAGTTTTCCTAACAGATTCACACCATCTCCTTTAGGCACATTATATTTTCCAACCTCTAATTGAGCGACATCATCAGGGTCCACAGTTCCTTTTGGGTTCTACAAGTCACAAAATTCTGTATACGTGAAGTTGAAAATATGATTGAAAGAGGTAAAAACTACAGCGTAAGAATATTTATGAATTCACACCAGCCAATTCCAAAGGCCAGTATTAGCAAACTGTTTGGGGATGCTAACATCTCCAATGGACATAGAATTGTTGATATCGCCAGAAATCCCAAAATGGACAATCCCAGCTACATCAAACAGATCCAGCATTTGTTGTGTCACCGCAGCAGCATTGACCTGATTGAACCAGCAGCACATTTAAATCAGCTCGAGGGTGGCAACGTGTTCAGTAAACATTGCCATGTTTCTTCTGCAGCTATGAATTTTCTAGTCTAACAAGCTCTCCTGTACTATACTGAAAAAAAAAATTCTTTTGGAGACGTGCCATGTAACTTCAAACTTGATGCATTAATTGGAGTGAATAAAAGAAAATGATTTACCATTCCAATCCCACATCTCACATAGATGACTTTCTTCCCGTAGATTGTTCCGACTCGATATCTTCGCCCTTCAGTACCACATTGTCATTCTAAGTTGCAGAACAAATGTATTCCATCAACAATGCATTTATATAAGAAAAGAACCCACATACCTGACAGGTCCACGAAAGGGTGCTCAGGATTAGGCTTGAAATCCGCAGTCCCTAAAAAGGCATTCTCTTCTGGTGGAAACACAGTGAGGAGACCAATATAAGGCCCTTTGCTGTTAACTTGCTTTATTAGTTTCAAAGAATTTATCTTCTTTGATGGTATAGCTGACACAGATACAACCAACAATCAAGTCAAGACTACCGATGCAAAATATGGTAGTGTTACAAGTTTTGCTGCCATGGTTGAGTTTAGCTTGTAAGCCTTATATGTGAATTGCCTATATATAGGCTGCTTAAGTTTAAAATTTTGAATTTTTTTTTTAAATAATATTTTTTTTAGTATTTTTAGATAGTTTCGATGCATTGATATCAAAAATAATTTTTAAAAAATATAAAAAATATTATTTTGATGTATTTCTAAATAAAAAGCAATATTAACTACACTCTCAAACACAAAATTACTTAATTACATATTATTTTAGTGATTTAAAGTGTGTGTATATATATAGTTTTAGTAATTGTTTATAAAGTGTTTTTTATTCGAAAATATATTAAAATAATATTTTTTTTATTTTTTAAAATTTAATTTTTACATCATAACATTTCGACTATCTGAAAATATTTAAAAAATGAATTTAAAATAAAAAAAATTATAAATTTTTAAAAATACTTTTAAAATACTAAAACATACAAAATAATTGATCTGTATCTAAATCATTTAAGTTTTTTTTTAGAAAAAAATTGGCTCAGAGCTGACAACAAAAGTGAAAAAAGAAAATGACAAGGTAAATTGTAGCTATTAGATATGATCGGAATAAAATCTTGAATATGTAGATTACTGATATGACTAAGTGCTAATAACTGGTTGGCATTAATTTTAATCGCATTAAGCTTTAAAGAAAAAAGAGTGGTTCACATAGAGTTGACAGCAAAAGTGAAAAGATAAATTTACAAGGCAAATCATATTTATCAAGATGATCCAAATAAAAGTTTCGTATTTTAATCACACGATTTTTTTTTATATAAAAAAAATGGTCCGCATGGTAAACAACAGTTAAAAGAAATTACTAGACAAATCATAGTTATAATATATGATTTAAATGAGATTCTAAATATGTGGACTGCTAATATGATTAAGAGCCGATAATTAGTCCCTATTTTAATCCCAAGGAGTTTTTTTGGGGGAAAAAAATTGAAAAGAAGAGCCATTTATTTTTGTATTTTAAAATTAATTTTAAGAAAATTTACTTTTTTAATTTTTTTATTTTAAATAAATGATTTTATATTTTTAGATTCTTTTTATGTGTTGATGTAAAAAATATTTAAAAAAATATTATTTTAATATATTTTAAAAAAAAAAATATTTTGCAAACTAACTACTCACCGCTGTGTTTAAGATTACTCGTGATCAAATTGATTTTTACAGGGTGGATAAGAATCTGGGTAGTTAAGGTTTCACTATCTTATTACTTATTCTAACGTCTCTTTCTTCTTTAAATGCAGTTTTAAAAGAGATTGAATGAGGGGCTTAAACTGGAGTTCATGATATTGAAGTTTTACCTAACGGCTTCAAGACACTGCGATGGATATTAAAATTTACTTTACATAGATTATGAGCTTGGCTATGTTATCAATGAAGTATTTTTAAAATATATTTTTTAAAAAAATTAAATTTTATTTTATTTTTTTTGATCATTTAAATTATCTTTGAATTTAATAAATTAATGGTACCATTCAATCAATCCCTACATGGTTTAATTTTTTTACTAGAAAAACATCCTCAATACTCTTCAAAATATATTTAATTCAACCTCAGCATAACATAGGCTATACATCTAATTATTTACCTAATATTTATTTTTAGTTTTCACGAAAAATATCCGGCTAGTGCATCAACTTTTAATTTTTTTTCAATCAATTGTTGCAAGCAAATTACTTCTTCCATTTTTGAATCATTGATTGATATAAAAATCTGGGCTTGTAGAATGTGTCCCAGATGAAGTTTGTTCCTGCTGCTTCAAATCTGCTGAAGAACCCCTAAAGATGTCTCCTTTGTCTATTAGTTGTTAAAACTCTAATTTCATGGTACGACGACACATTAATGAGAAACTACATGTAATGCTGCAATGGAGACTTGTATCCTGGTAGCTTGCTGATAAATTCAAGAACAGCTTTAGCAGCATTGAGGGCTGCAAGTGAACCAAATGTGTGGATTGCATTGTCTCCTGATTCTGCTCCAGCTAAATCTGACAGCCCTCGGATGACAATCACAGGAAAGCCATTTGACAAGCATGTCTGAAAAAGCAAGTTCCGTCAGTATGATCTTTGTTGGTCATGAAATTAATTGTTCGAATCTTAGCTACTTCAGAAGCTTTGGATCTTAATTACAATGTGAAAAGAAAAAAGAAAAGAAAAGGACTAGTCCATTTAACTGTGCTGGTTATCAGAAGGAGGATTCAGATAAGTTAACTTGCCATTACTACAGCAGAACTTTCCATGTCTGATGATGAAACTTCAAAAGTTTGAAAGAGGAAATCTCTGTAAGCTGCATTGTCCAAAAAGATGTTGGACGTCGCGCCCTTGAGCCCAACAACTAGCTTAGGCTTCTCTGGAAGGCACAGGCTTGAATTAACACACTTCTCCAGTTCCATCCCCTGAAGAGTTCATGTTAAAATATAAATTGCAAGTGTAATCTACTACAGAAGAGGCTTCTGTAGGAAATTGTGAAAGAAGCATCAAAGAGCAGCCAGCAAATTTTCTTAATAGTGACTTTTAAGAAAGTAAAATTAGCAGATGGTGAAAACTGAGGGGCTGGATTTGAATGTCTAACCTCAAGGCTCCTAGCAAGTTGAAGCCATTGCTGACTTACTTCCATCCACCACAATGAAACAGCAGTGTTAGGCTCCCTTGACACAGAAAAGAGCTGCTCAGTGCTGTATCCAATCTGCCCCAGCAGATTCACGCCATCACCTTCAGGTACATTGTAGCTTCCAACCTCCAAGTAAGCCACATCGGCCGGGTCCATAGTTCCATTCGGGTTCTATCAATCGCAAAGGTCTGTGTGCGTAAGCTGCAATTGGATAGGGACAACAGAAATAACAACACATTAAAGATTGAAAGTTTTCAAAATTTTTGAACTTGTACCAGCCAGTTCCAAAGGCCAGTGTGAGCAAATTGTTTGGGAATGGTAACATCCCCAATCGACATAGAATCATTCACATTGCCAGAAATTCCAAAATGAACAATCCCAGTTACGTCAAACAGATCCAGCATTTGTTGTGTTACCGCAGCAGCGTTTGTCTGATCGAGTCAGAACCAAACTTAAATCAGTTTGTGAAGGGAAATACAGCTATGAATCTTCAGTCTAAGAGTACACAAAAAACAGAACTCAAAGCATCTAGTGGGGTGAAAAGACAATATTGGCTTACCATTCCAACCCCACATCTCACGAAAACGACTTTCTTCCCATTGATTTTTCCCACTCGATACCTTCGCCCTTCAACATCATAATTACTGTCATTTAACAGAACAAACTACAATCAACTGTAATCAAAGTATCTAGCATCCATTCCTGAGAAAGAATACCTGCCTGAGAGATCCACAAAAGGGTGTTTAGCATCTGGCTTAAACGCCCCAGATCTGAAAAATGCCTCTTCTTCTGGTGAATACACAGTTATGAGACCAATATAAGGCCCTTTGCGGTTGAGTTGTTTGATTGTGCTAAAAGAACCTCTCCTCCTCTTTGATGGTATGGCTGACACAGACATAACCAGAAAAGAAACAAAAACCAGCACTACAAAACACCGTGCAGCCATGGTTGAGTTCATTACTATTTGCTTGAATGAAAAGACCTATATATATATATATATATATATATATATATATATATATGATCGGTTAATGTCACGACCCGAATCCTGGATCCATTATCGGCACATAAGCAAGGTTTTCCTTCAAAGTTCTATACATATGCGAACCCAAACTTACACACAAACTTATCCTAACTTAATCAGAGTTCAACGTAGCATTAATAACAAAATCAACTTTATAATATAATTGAATTATCTTAATACAAGAGTTTATATAAGTTCAGAGTTTTGGAGCACTAACTAAACATAAAGGAAAGGTACAAAGTACAACCAAAGACTAGATTCTGAAGGTCCAACAAAAGTGACCTGCTATCAAGCTATAAGCCTGAAAATGTAAACAATGAGATAGTGAGTTCAACAACTCAGTGAATAGTTAACGTTCAATATACACACACGAGGTAATAAAACAATGAGAAATATATATACAAGTATGGCTCTAGATTCTTATAGGAAGGTTTCTCAAATAGGCCATAACAAGAATATCAGAAGGTAAAGCTCGTCAGAAAATCAAAATGTAATGAGCATGAGGCTCCGTACTATAGGATGATTAGTCCACACAGGTTGGTGACTCCCCCAACCAACTAGGGTTCAGATACGATGTGCACAAAAACTAACACTACCCTATTAGCATGGGTATTCTGACTGGCATACCATAGGTTCATAATCATAATCAAACAGACATATTCATATCTCAAGGTTCAACTAATGACATCAATCAAATGAGGAGTTATCAATTCAGAATTCAATTCAAAATATATGCTAGTTCATATCAAGAATTCAGATTCAACAATTGATCATGCTTTATCAAAATAAGGATAATAATCAACATATATATTATCAAAAAGCATGATCCAATTCATATTAACAAATCAAATATTTATAATATTTCTCATGCATATGAAAAATTATCCATTCACCTGACTCGAAAGCAAACAGAAGTCAAAATTAGATACCGAAGGAAATCCTAATGGCGTCCCGCCGGTAGAATATCAGGATTATCTGAATATAAATGAGACATATTCAAGAATGACTCAAAAGAACATATAATCTATTTAATACACTTATCTAAGGGTATATTCCATAACACTATATGTTTTTGAACTAAATTAGTTATCTTCCCAAAAACTCAAAATTAATGATTTTCCCGAAATCAAATCCATAATAAAACAATTAATAAAATTGGTAATAATTCACTAAATAACCCTCAATTATTCATCAAACCAATCTGAAAAGGCTAATATTACAGCTAGGGACTAATTTGTAATTTATCATATTTTTAGGGCCAAATTGTAATTTTCGTCTAATTAGAGGACCAAACTAAACATATCATAAATTCATGAATATAGTGGAATTATGTCCATAATTCATCCTCATTTCTGTTCAGAACCTCTAATTATGCTCCAGGGACCATTCTGGAATTTTTCCAAATTTGTAGGGTCAAATTGTATTTTTTGTCAAATTGGACCATATTGAAAGTGTTAAAATTTCATAACTACACAGGAATTCTGCCCATAATTTATCTTTTATTCTGTTCAGAATCTCGGAATATGATCCAGGGACCAATCTGTAATTTTCCAAAGTTTGGGGACTAAACTATATTTTTTCAAAATTGAGGGACCAAACCAAAATTTTATCATCTTCAACCTCCAACCCAGAATTTTATCAGAAAATCTACTGTCCTCTCCAAATTTCTAACATAAATTCACCATTCAAACAAAATCATAACTCAAAATCATCATTTTTATCTACAATCTCTCAAATTCAACTTAACAATCCATTACCCACAACAATCAACCTTATAACATTCAATTTAATTCATCAATTAAATCCAAAACATAAATTTTCAAAACCCTAACATTCATCAAAACTGAAATTAAAGTTAAAAAAAACATATTATACACATTTAAGCATAATCTTACCCTTTTTATTTATTTCCTCCAACTCCTTTCTATTTCCCTTCTAATTTTTCTCTTTTCTCTTCTTCTTCTTCTTCCTCCCTTTCTCTCCCGGTTTGCTTTCTTAATTTCAGATCTCTCTCTCTCTCTTTTATTTTCTATTTATATTTATCAACTTTTATTGAATTACCACTATACTCTTTATTTATTTATTCCAATTTTAAAGCCTTCAAGGTTTTTATTGTATTTTCAATTCATTAGTTCAAAACGTTACAGTCAACGCTTCGATCGATCTGGTAGATATATTTTTTTATTTCTTGCCTCGTGATTCATTTTCTGGTGTTACATATTGATTTGATTAATTGATTTATTTATTTAGAAAAGAAAGAAATGTAAATTCACATGAAGTTGACAGCCCAAGTGGGAGCTTTTAAAAATAGACAAGATCAGGGTCCTATCTCTTGACAGGACCAGAGAGGCAGAGAAGACAATAATTAGCATAATATCCTATTATTAAATGTTTTTGAGCTTAAATTCTCATCTTTATGGATCTGCATGCCATCTTCTTGTTGTTGCTATATTTTATCTGCAAAAAATGTTAATTAATGTAAAACAACGAAAATAATCTGACTTCTTGTTTCACCTGA
>Ga0325401_1000729_pt1 | contig 25181 bp, 14 predicted proteins | sample PopdelMetagenome_FD_205666 | JGI IMG/M metagenome (GOLD analysis project Ga0325401, IMG submission 205666) | Populus deltoides microbial communities from Bellville, Georgia, United States - Xylem-PdKOR-R2 | ecosystem: Host-associated > Plants > Phyllosphere > Stem > Wood/Secondary xylem | place...
TGACGTGGGATTTTTTTTCAAAATTTTCTTCCATTTAATTATATGGCAAAAAAATGGAGTTCCAATAAAAACATAATAATTTAAATGCTATGAAAAAAATAATTGGTAGTATAATTTTTTTTTATTAATGTATTCTTTAACCAAACATATAACTTTCATTAGCTATGTTATTTATTGCATAGAAATTGTAAGCAATTAAAATTAATATCCAAAAAATTCTAACAATTTGAAATAATAATATAAAAAGCTATCTCTTTAATTAATATTTCTTTCCCGTGTTAGTCCTTTTTTCTGGTAAAATATTTTTTCTTCAAAAGTTTTGTTTTTTAAACAAAACCATATCATAATCTTAAAAGCTAGTTTTAATAAACTAAAATAATAAATTAATAATTTTAACGTGAATGTATTAAAAAACTAACAATCATAATGTTGAGAATAATTATATAAAAAATACATAATAAAAATTTTAAAATAAATATTTCATGTGCATTAAAAAAAAAGCATATTGAATTCATATATAATTATTCAAAAATCAAATTTTAATATCGCTATGGAAGACATTAATATTATTTAAAAATAATGATATATTTAGATAATTATTTAAACATCATTTAAATAATTTTATCTAAAAAGTCTTGAAATATAAAATGTGATAAAAGATTAAAAAAAATTAAGATGATAAAACAAATTGACGGGTCAAGTATGCATGGGCTACATGCGTGTCCGACCCACTTGAAGACCTGGGCTTAAGCATCTATTCTTTTTCTTTTTAAAAGGCGAATGACACATTGTTCGTCCAATCTCTCCCTTTCTTTAAATTTTATGGATGGCACATCACTAGGTAGGACAAACAACATTTCTTTTGCCTATTATTGTTTTGGGTCACTAGAGGCTGTTTCTATAATTAAAAAAAATCATGATCTAAGTTTTTGGATCTAAAAAACCTATATTTCAACTATCTTTTTACCTAAAAACATGAAAAACAAACATCTCATAAATCTCTATAACTCCATCCCGTTTTCAATAACACAATAAAAACAAATTCTAATTAGATAAAAATAAAACTTAAAATTAAATCAAATTAAAAATAATCTTTTCAAACTCCGATTTATCTTTTCTAATAAGATGAAAACCACTTTCATTAATTTCCTTTCTCAAAAATAATTTTATAAATACCAAAATTATAGTTAGTGGCTGAATCCAGGGACTTGAAAGCTATCTCTCCTCAAAAGTTTTTTGATAACTTTCACACACCTCTCTCTTATGGTCTAAAAACTAAAATGCAAAACAAATAAAGTTTTGGATCTAAAAATATTTCAAAATTTTAAGGAAGCAAATTAAAAAAAAAGGTAAATTAATGAACCAAAATGTACATTTATATTCATTTTGAATAATAAATTTGAAAAAGGCTTTAAATTTTTTTATCAATATCAATTCTAGTCCTTGGTTTTTTAACTTTATTTTTTATAATAATTTCAAAACTCCCCACATAAAATCAACACCACATTCAACTTTGAGATAATCTACAAAACACAAAAGATAATATCACATGCAATTTAAAGAGAATGAAAATGTCTTGACAGAAAAAAATGAAACTTTTGAAGACCAAATTAAAAACAAATTAAGTCAAGGATCAAAATGAAATAAAAGCAAGATTTAAGGGATCAACTATAATTGTTTCATAATAAATAGTATCATAAATAGTGAAATATGAAAGGATGAAAAGTTAAAAGTGTCATAGTAAATCATAAGGATAAAAAATGTTAATTTAAAGAGAATGAAAATGTTAATTTATAGAGAATGAAAAGGTTTTGACAGAAAAATAAAACTTTTGAGGATCAAATTAAAAATAAATTAAGTCTAAGGATCAAAATGAAATAAAAGCAAGATTTAAGGGATTAATGATAAATTTTTTACAATAAATAGTGTCATAAATATTGAAATATGAAAGGATGAAAAGTTAAAAGTGTCATAGTAAATCATTATTTTGTTTTAGCTTTTTTTTTTAATTATATATATATATATATATCGATTAATTTAGATTGGAAGGCGTTAGATATTCGGATAAATTTTCTGTCTGTGTATGAAACATAAATTTTCATAATAAGATTGAAAAAAGTAAACTAATAAAATGGGCTTCCCCGAAGCCCGATAAAGCCAGTCTTCGTAGTTGATGTTTAACCATGCCATGACTTCTGTTCACCTCCGCCATTACTAACGATTTACTTTTAACCCTAACTGGCGGAGACACAAACCAGATTGAATTCTCACTTGCAAGCAGAGAGATAGATAGATGGATAGCAGATGATATGAAGCTGAATTAAACTAAAAGGGAAGTAGAGGAAACATGAGCAGCAGCATAGTAGCAAAGGAAGCAATAGAGGTGATAGCACAGAGCATCGGAGTCACGAATTTGTCCCCTGATGTTTCCCTCACTCTGGCTCCCGACGTGGAGTACCGTCTCCGGGAGATCATCCAGGAGGCAATTAAATGCATGCGTCACTCAAGGAGAACTGCCTTGACTGCTCATGATGTTGACACTGCTCTCATCTTAAGAAATGTCGAGGTTTCTTCTCTTCCTCTCTCTCTTTCTTATTAATTCAATGAATGGGTTTTTGTTTTTTTAATATTTCTTCTTTTTTCTTGCAGCCAATTTATGGTTTTGGTTCTGGAGGAGATAAAGTTCCATTGCGGTTCAAAAGAGCTGCTGCTGCTGGACATAAGGATCTATATTATATCGATGACAAAGACGTCAATTTTAAACACGTAATAGCGAAATTGTTAATGTGTAATGTTCTCCTAGTTAGTTGATTAGTTTGTATAAAAGAAGAATATGATGAAATGCAGGTTATTGAAGCCCCTCTGCCAAAACCCCCGCTTGATACTTCTCTTACCTCACATTGGTTAGCTATTGAAGGTGTTCAGCCTGCAATTCCCGAGAATGTTCCGATTGAAGGTACATTTCTCTTCCTAATAACATTTGCTGTTCTTTCATTTGTTGATTTCATGACGCACTATTTCACCTTTGCAGCACTTGGAGTAATCTCTGATGGCAAAAAATCTGACTACAAGGATGATGGTCTTTCGATCGATGTCAAACTACCTGTCAAGGACATATTGTCAAGGGAGCTTCAGGTGAATACCAAATTGCTTATTTTGATGTGTTCCAATTCCATTTTTTCCCTCCCTTTTGCTTAGTCATTCTAAGTTTTTTAGTGGCATTTATGATGCAAGAGCTTTTTAGGAAAATATATATTTTCCTTAGTTAATTTTATTTTTTCTATCCTTTATCACGAAACTTTTCTAGTTTTTTTCTATTTAAATGGAATATTTTTCCTAGTTTATTTTTTTCTATTTAGTATTATTAGGGCTTACTAGTTTTTTTTTTTTTAATAAAAGGTTGTAATAGCCTTTTAGCAAGTAGAGACAGAAAAATAAAAATTGAATATTTTGGTTGTCTCCCCATACTTGTGATGTTTTTGGTCTTTGAGGGTTTTGATATGTAACAAACCCTTATATACTTCGTTTTACATCCCAAGTTCATGTCATGCTTGAATACGAAAAGTTTTTCATTCGTGAATGTGCAGCTTTACTTTGAAAAGGTCACAGAGCTTACTGCGAGGTCTGAATCTGCTATCTTCAAACAAGCATTAGTGAGCTTGGCCACAGATTCAGGACTGCACCCTTTAGTTCCTTATTTCATACAATTCATTGCTGACGAGGTAGTATCGAGAATCCTAATATTATCCATTTCTTCACACTATCTTTAAGCAGGGATGGTTAGTTTGTTATTGGAAGTTAATGTTTTTCTACAATGATCTCAGGTTTCACGGAATCTGAATAATTTTTCTCTTCTCTTTGCTGTGATGCGCATTGCCCGAAGCCTTCTTCAAAACCCATACATTCATATTGAACCTTATGTAAGTTCATTTCCAGTTTATCAAATTTGGCTATACAACTATGTAACTGAGTCTCAGAAGGGTGTCTCATATCTGGTTATTGCTTTGATTTTCCTTGTCTTTATTTCTTTTAATTGGCACTGCAGTTTAATACTTCTGGTGGTTTGAAAGTACCTAAAACTAGTATATTTAAGTTCATGGGCTTTTCCATCTAATGTTACTTTTTTTTTTCTCTTCAGCTACACCAATTAATGCCATCTATTATTACCTGCCTAGTTGCAAAAAGATTAGGTAACAGATTTTCTGACAACCATTGGGAACTCAGAAACTTCACAGCAAACCTGGTTGCTTCGATATGCAAAAGGTGAGGACTTATTGTCAATTTCATTAGGATTATTCTTTTTTAATTTGCATTAGGTACAAGGTTAAAAAATAGAGCTAAATTGTTATAAGCATTACTATTATAGGAGTACTAGTTGTTAAGAGTGCAACCTGACTTTGATCAGAGGTTAAAAGATCGTGTGTGCTAGCAGACTCAATGAGTAGAATCTATCTATAGAAATTTTAAAACTGATGGAAATAGAGGTTATTGGTAAAGCCACTTAGGATTCCAAATGTCTGAGTTCATTTTCCAAAAGAAAAAAGTGAAAAGAAAAAGATCCAAAATCGTTGTTTTTAAAAAAGATAAAAGTAGCAATTATTAGTGTTGGGATACATGCATATAAAATATATTCTGATTCATAATAGTTTTGGTCACCATATTAGTGGATAAAACAGAATGAATTATTTGGATTAGATAAAATAAGTAATTTGCACTACTATCTGAGCATAAGTAGTAAACATATGAAAGCAACCTACGTACAAAGAAACATGTTGAGGTTACTAGATGCAGAGCATCTCGAAAGGAATACTTGTCACATTCCTCTAAAGAATCCCAAGTACTAACTGAATATATAGATGCTGCAGTTGTAGTGAATAACATATACAAGGGGGCCACAATACAAGGTGCAAGTAAAAGAGAGGATCATTTAAAGGTTTCATGGGGGGAGAGGGTAGCAATTGTCATCCATTTATGACAATCGCAAACCCCTCAATTCCATATCCCCATTTTGCAACTACGACCTTAATTATTACCTCACCATCAAACTCACCCTTAAGTTAGATCTGCCAAATGCAATCTTATAGCTGGAGATCGAAGAAGAATTCTGGAACCAATCCATTGATGTGAATAATTCAATACGGATTAGATAACGATTGATAGTAATTCACTTTGTGAATTTCAGTCCTCAGGGAGTTCGATTCAATTTTTTTCCCCTTCCATTCACATGTAACATGAATGTAATTTAATTTTTATGCTTCTTCACTTCTTTGTGCACAACTAAAGATGAATAACTACATAGCCATGATTTTAATGGATGTTACAGTGACTGAGAGGATTTTATTATTTATGCATTTTCTGTTTTGCCTCCTTGTCCATATAAGCTATTTATATATCTTATCAATTGTTCTATTTTTTGTAGATTTCTCTGTTATTTGTCTTCTTGTCATAGAATTTACTTATATCTCTATCAGTTGGTCTTTGTAGATTTGGGCATGCTTATCACAATCTGCAGCCTCGCATCATGAGGACTCTAGTCCATGCGTTCTTGGACCCGACAAAATCATTGCCACAACATTATGGTTCAATACAAGGATTAGCAGCTCTAGGACCCAGTGTGGTATGAACTAGTATCAATGCTTTTACGAGCAAAACTAGCAAGTATTTCTTTCTTCAAAATAAAAATAAAAATAAAAATGGTACTGATGTTGTTATGCTAACTATTTCGAACTCATTTTTCAAGAAAGATAGCTCCTTTCCTACTATCTGGAATTGCAGTTTTTTAGGAAGATGTATGAAGTCTAATAATCTAGGTCCTAACTGTTGCATTTTTATTTATCACTCTGTTATGGTCTTCTGACATTTTAATTTTTTTTTCCCCTAACTTCTGGTTTATTTTCCCCACTCAAATGTATTACACTGTTTGGTTTAGTGTTGGTTGTTGCGTTGTCAATTTTCACACTCTTCCTTCCTAGGAATCCTCTTTGTACTGGTTTGACCAATTTGAGCTGGTTCTTGATTCTGGTAGGTTCGTCTTCTTATACTACCAAATCTAGAGCCGTATTTACTCCTCCTTGAACAAGAAATGCTGCTTGAGAAGCAAAAAAATGAGATAAAGAGACATGAAGCTTGGCAGGTTTATGGAGCTTTGACGGTGAGGCTATTTTTCAGTTTGATTTTAACTTCTGTTTATGCGTAACTGAATTTACCATCAATGTAGCTTTGTTATGTGCTAACATTGCTATAAACCATTCAGCGTGCAGCTGGTCTCTGTATGTATGATCGGCTCAAAATGTTACCTGGTTTGTTTATTGCACCAAGTCGTGCTATCTGGAAGAGCAATGGAAGAGTTATGACTGCAATGCCAAGTATGACCTGTTTCAACTTGTCTCATTGGAACACTTTTATACATGCATCCATTAATCTTGTGATTGGTTATCTTTACTGTTTGAAAATACCTGTAAATGCTTGTGTGGAAATGGGTCTCTATGTGGGTACCTCTTCTTTTCACGTGTGCGTGTGTTTGCATTCATTATGCAAGTGCTGGATCTGGCAAAAACTAAATGTCTTAAGACCTAGTCTTGGAATTTGTTTGGGAGCAACTCTAAGGCAGAACAAGGATAGCCCTTGAAAAGGTTAATAGCAACTGCTTTCTGATATATTTTGCACATAATGAGCTGCAGATATTATTATGATGAAGGGGGTGGTAGTGAAAAGGTCATTCAAATATTAGGTGGGGGATAATTTCTGGTGAGCGAACCGACCTTGCAGATTTATGATGAAAATGTACATTTTTTTCACTACCACATGATATAATCCTTAAACAACAATTTTTTAGGAGCTTGCATCTCTGGGCGAGTTGTTTTTAGGAGCTTGCGTCTCTGGGCGAGTTGGGATTTGCTTGAACCATGACTATGAGATGATTCAGATGTTTGTCATAGTTTGACATACAACTTATCACAATCCATGTTCAATTGAAACTTTATACGGGTGTGCTCAACCCTTGATTCAGGATGCATGCCACTGTACTTTGAACTTTTATCTTATTACTTTGTGTTCTTACAATTTACCCAGATTAAAATATTCAGTATGTGCACTTAACCCTCTATCCTGCTTGTATTTCATGTCGGTCATTGCTTGCCAATCAAGATAAACGCAAAGCTAGCACAGATAACTTAATGCAGCAACCACTGCTTAAGAAAATAGCAACAGATAGTGCAATTGGTGCAATGCCAATGAACTCCATGCCAGTTGAGATGCAAGGGGCAGCAAGTGGATTTCCTACAGCTGTTGGAGCTTCCAGTGTGTCAGTATCAGCAATATCTCGGCAGTTATCCAATGAAAATGTGCCACGAAGAGAGATTAGTGGAAGGGGGTTAAAAACATCAACTGTTCTCGCACAGGCTTGGAAGGAGGACATGGATGCAGGCCATTTATTAGCATCACTATTTGAACTTTTCAGTGAAAGCATGTTCTCCTTTACTCCCAAACCTGAGTTGTCTTTTTTCTTGTGATTAGCAGTAGATCATTAACAATGTCACTCAATATGCGTGTAAATTCTGTCAAATTCCATGCTATTTGTTCTACAACAGGCTAATAGTTGTCGATCATTGACGAATGGTGTATTGTTAAGGACACTTCTGCATGTAAAGAGAGTACAATTTTGCCAGAATTCCTCGTAAAGTGGAGGAGCTGACATGTGACCATGTGCTTTCAACTACGGTGTTGTCATCCCAACAGCTTTACAAGTTCAATCTTCCATGCCATTTAATGTCTTTAGAGAAGTGGCATTTCATTGCTTGGGCTGACGATCTCGCCAAATTTTAATTCAACTCCACATGGTTTTTCACAACGTTCAAGAGTCGAGAGGAATGCCCAGATAGAAATCGGGCACCTTGGACATGAGCTGTTAGTTCAGCCCTACATGTTGGATTGAACTAATAATCCATGCTGCTTGAAAAAGCAAACATCTCACCGGCCAATTGCATTCCGCATCTTTGAGAGTCAATCGACGGCCAGATTATGTTAGTTCCAGTCCCGAGAATAACATTTCAGGATTCAGAATGAGACGAAAAATATTCTTCATGTCCATTTGATTTACAGAATTTTTTTTTTAATTGGGTACTCATTAAGCAACGGCAGGAAATGGTGACTTGGCGCATCATCCAACATTAAATTCGGCAACGCATGCTAGTTTCAACAAGAATGTGCAGACACTAGTCGGAAATATCATGAAGAAATTGCAAGGTTTCCACTGGCAATATTCCACGAGGACCCCAATATACTCGGAGAAGGCAAACATACTCGGAGATAAATTACTCGATTGAGCTTAGCAATCAATACACAGCTAAATCCCCCCTCTCCCCAAACTAAAAACAAAGAATCAAAAGAAGAGCTTTCTGGGAGATGGCCTGGTTGGAACAGTGGAAGATGAGGTCGAGGACTTGAGAGAAACTGGAATTCCCTTGGCTTCTTGACTCCCTGACATTCTATCTACCAGTTTTGCAGCCTTCGGGTCTGTTAGAAGTGACTTCTGAAATGACTGTGAGAAGCCAGTAGCAATAATAGTCACATGAATCTCCCCATTATAACGATCATCAACAACAGCCCCAAATATTATGTTTGCAGATGGATCAGCCAAACTGGTCACAACCTGGAAACTCATTGTATATATAAAGATATTAATACCAGAATGTAGAAGAAAGAACTCAGTCATAACAAATCCAAGAATTATGAAAATGAAAGAAACTTTATCTTTGCCATCACCATACATGTTAAAGTAAAACATAATAGCTGGGAGCTTTCATGATTGGTTTCATGAAACCTACCATCTTATTGCATGTTGATATTTATTATCCTGATCATTGAAACTCAAACATTTGATCCCTGCCCTAAACTGGGTGTTAATATCAACATTGAGGTAAAAAATCATTGGCTATACATCCCATAAATTCATGGTTGACGGTGGCAGTTAAAAAGCAAGTGAGATCCTTTGAAACCCTAATATCTACTACTAGTATCCTGTCCTACATCAGGATATGTCAATCACGCTGTGACCAATGACACCACTCTACATCATCTCTTTGCCCGCGTGAGAACTTTCTTCTAAATCAAAAGACATTGGTACGACTTGATGCAGGGGGGGTTCCCTTTTCAATCAGAAAATTTAGAAATTGAAAAGGTAATAAAGTACCTGTGACACTCTATTCACTTCCTGTAATGTTATGTCCTTTCCTCCAGTAATATTGTATACCACTCCAGTAGCTGACTGGATTGATGAACCAATCAGGGGCGCCAGAGTTGCTTGTTCAGCTGCTTCTTCAGCACGATTTTTGCTGGAGGAAACTCCAATTCCAAGCATTGCAGTACCTGAATTTTTCATCACTGCCTTTACATCTGCAAAATCCACATTAACTAGTCCAGGTATCTGCAAAACAAGGGGAACAGTCTTCACACTTCGCAGGAAAGTACAGAAGTAGAAAATCACTGGTGAAAAAAAATTATGAAAGAGAAAGTGAAGTGTCCAATAATAAACGTAGTCATCATTCAAAAGACCATATAAACAATGTGCAATAATAACCACAATCTATTTATTTAATTAATTTTATATACAAGAAAACAAATTTTATGAATAATACTGCAGGTGATGCAACCCTCATATACAAAAGAAGCAATTTCTTGGTAAACAGGCTACCCCTAAATAGCCCATGAAAGGCTAAGCATCCGAGGGAAATTTAAGTAGAAATTCAACAAGGGATTCAAGTCAATACAGTTAAAATAAAGAGTAAAATGTGTCAGACCCCCAAACTATTGGTCAAAGTACAAATACTTCACCTCAAATTTATTCAATGCAGCTCTCCATGAGGAAAACTAAAAGAAAAATTTAGTCCCTCTACTAAGTTTGAAGTGGGTTAGGTTTCAGTCCAAATTGAGTTGGTATTTGCCACATGACCAGCACATGCCACTAAATGACCCTAAGCACAAGTAATTCTCTCATGAATTTGTGTGTCAAGTGCTCGTCGCTTGACAAATACTAACCCCAATCTGGATGGAAACCTAACCTAACTTAGTGAAGGGACTAATTTTTAGTCTCAATTATCTTCAGGGATTATCTACGCTGAATAAATAAAAATAGAAACTATATGCGCTTAGTTCAAGGGGCCCTAGCACATTTTACCCAAATATAAATGTACAAGGATGGGAAGAAAGACATGAATGCGGTCATATTCTAAGGAAGATTGGGGAAAAAAAAGAAGAAACAACATTCTGCTTGTAATGGTAAATTGCCAAGCATGTTATGGGGCCATAAATGAATCAAGATACTGTTGCTTCATTGAAACTGTAACAGGCAACTTAAAACTTGTAAATTCAGCAGGTCTAAAGACTAAAACATGGTAATATACTTCAGTGTTTCATAGATCCACTCACAGTAATAATATCTGAAATTCCTTGCACTCCTTGCCGTAAAACATCATCAGCCAGGAGGAAAGCATCCTGGAGGGGTGTCTGCTCATCAGCAATATCAAGCAGGCGGTCATTGGGGATCACTATTAGAGTATCCACATTTTTTTGCAATTTTTCAATAGCCTCTAATGCCTGCAAGCATGAAAATTGTCTATACTCTCAATAATTGACCTTTGGAGGAAAGAAAGTTCATTCTAATAAGCACATCTAAGAAACACCAGTTTCTACAGCAGGCTAAAGGAATGGAAACAGCTATTAGTAACAAAAAAAGGAGCAAACTTTTCTCTAATTATGTTCTCTTTTTTTTCCTCGGAACAATACTTCACAAGTAAAAATCTTTCATGCGATGAAACCAACAACACCACCTGCCTGCAAGGATCTTTTTCGCCCCTCGAAGCTGAAAGGATACGTAACCACACCAACAGTCAAATATCCTGCCTCCTTTGATATCTGAGCTACAACAGGGGCAGCACCGGATCCCGTACCTCCACCCATACCAGCTGTTATAAAGACAAGGTCTGATCCCTTTAGCGCATTTGCTATGGCATCTTTTGATTCCTCTGCTGCTTGTTCTCCCAAAAGCGGATTCCCCCCAGTACCTGCATCACTGACAAGTGAAGGAGTCAAAGTGACACACATAAAAACCCCACAACAGATACAAAGAAAACGCAACGAGGCCCCGAAAGCAGTTATAAAAAACTAGGTGGTTAACTGTGTGAGATAACAAAATTGGAAATGTCTAGAGAGGAGCGAGCAAAATAAAGAAAAAAAAACAAAAAATAAGAAGAAGAGTGGGAGACCTAGTCCGCGGGTCAAAAGCTCTCCAATTTGAAGTGGGTTCTGTGCAGCAGACTGTACAAGTGCTTGAGCATCCGTGTTTATGGCGTAGAAATCGATACCCTGTTTTTTTTCCCCAAAACCGAATCAATATATTTTGAGCACATGATTGTTAATGAGTTGTGATTAGACATGAATGAAGAGAAGACGGTTACAAAATCGCAAAGTAGGCAACTTACACACATGATCAGTTACCAAATTAGAAGAAGAAGTGGGTTTTACTTATAATGATGAACAAAAAAAAAAGGTAGAAGAACCTGCAAATCGCTGCCTATCATGCGATTAACGGCATTGTTGCCACCGCCACCAACACCAACAACCTTTATCTTGGCAGACTCCATGGGGGCAAAGGAACAGCTTACACTGCCATGTTTCGATGATGACAGTCTCCTTCTCTGAGAGAAACGGCATAGTTTTTTCTGAAATGATGTTGAAAATGAAGGAGACGATGTGTTGGGGTTTGCTAGTTGAAGTTGAAGTGTTGCCATATCTTGTCTTTCTAATTGCAAATATTTTTGGTTTATGAGAAAACAAAAGGCGAGTGAGAGACAAGAAGAGGTTTTATCTAGGGTTTTTTAAGTTTTATAAATATTTCACATTTTTCTTCTTGTTAGGACGGACAAAAGGATGAGATGCTGAGAGATATTTTGTCTTTCGAGCTGCATAAAAAGATTGGGTGGACCCCTTTTCTGCTTCAACTTTATATGTATAAGTTGTTTTTTATTTTTTATTTTTAACGATCTCGTTTCATTAGATACCATTTTTGTTATAGTTTTGAAACTCGACCCGGTCTAGCGGGTCGATCCAGAACCCGATTATCTCGGAACTGGAACTAGACTGGGTCGAAGAAAAAATAAAGAAAGGAAAAAATTGGTATGATTAGGTTGACCAAGAGGGCTGACTCGGTGATCCAGCAAGACCCAATCAAAAACCCGGTTATAACTTATTGACTTTTGTATTTTTTTTACTACGACATCGTTTTGATTTAAAAAACGAACTGACCCGGGCGACCCGGTGTCCAGGTCAAAACCCGAAACCCGGGCCTCGGACCGGGCCGGGTCTGAAAACTATGGTTTTTGTCCTTGAAACCCATTTGTATTTTTTTTACAGTATTTTTGCAAAAAAAATTTCCTTTAAATTAATATTATTTTTTTGATCGTTTTGATATGATGATATCAAAAATAAAAAATATTTTAATACATTTTCAAATGAAAAACACTTTAAAAATTAGCCGCTACTACAATGTGAAAAGTTTTAACTTTTTAGGGGTGAAAATCGCCATCCCCCTTTACTTTTAATTTTTGATCATATACCCTCTACATTATTGATTTTGATCTACAACAACCCTTTTATTAGAGAAGTTATTACATTTTTTATCCCTCCGTCCAATTCCATTATATATATTGTCACGTGGTCAATTTCTCGTCGAAATTTTCCAGCCTATGTCATAATCCAGCAATAGGATAGACACCGCATCGGTAACAGGGATATATATAATCTCCCCAGGATGTAAGCTTCTTAAATTTTCCAAAGATAGGATGAATATACATTTCTTAGTGCGATAACACAATTACTTTGGAAGTAATGAACATTTTCCTAGTGCTACAACACATTTTACTTTATAATGGATTTACATATTCTTTCTAGCGATCACACTTTTCTTCAACAATGAGATAAACACTACATCAACAATAAACAGACACCTATAAACAATATCCCTTCTTGGTTCCTAGAAGGTAAAACCATCCTAAACTCTCATAAGATTAGATGATTCACTGCCCACCACTATAAATGATCTCAAATATGGGTGTTGGACCAAAAAATGATCTATTAAGTATAGACATTGAACCCAAAAATGATTTTCTAAATATGAGATCCTTAGCTAGATACTTATCCACATTGTTATTGAGAGTTGAGTTTTTGTAGCTAGTTTACTTTGTTTAGTCCTTGGAGCATGTCCTATTTCTAAGTAAGATTATATTGCATATACATAATGTGTTTTTTATAGGAGACCTTTTAGTTGTTTATGCTTGGTAGATTGATCTTTCTGGAAAACCACTGTTATTTCTAAGTAATATTATATTGCATATACATAATGTGCTTCTTATAGGAGTGATACAATCCAAGTAAGGTCAGATTTAGATTTTGGCATAAAATTTCTCATCATCTAGTTTTCATTATTGAGCATAACTTCAAAACCATTGGATTGAGATGAACTTTACCAAAAGATTCCAGAGGTATTTTTCTATGTTGGGGTAAAATTTTAGGTGAATTAAAGATTTGAAAGGCCTTGCGATAGAGGTTAGAACATGCTATATGAATTTTATTATTTACTTACTTTTGACTTGTGGACTTCCTATTTAGCTGAGATCCTTTTCCTACAAGAATATGGTGGCTTGTTTTGAGAATTTCATAGTTCTGTAAGGATCTTTAATGGGCCGCAATATAATTTCTAAATGTGGTAAGGATTCATTAATGTTCTCAAATCCTTTTCTTACAAGGATTCTTTATTCATCTTAACTACACAAGGAAAGAAGGGTTAGTTGTATTTAATAACAAATTGGTTTCTAAGATCATTGGCCAGTATTGTAGGTTGTAAATAAGCCTTATATCAGACTTGTATTATTTCTTTTCTTCTTCTTTTCTCACAGGATCATAAGGAATTAACTTATGAGTTTTATTTTTATAATTTCAGCCATAGCTCAAGGCTTGTTTGGGCTTAATTAATACTTTATTTTTAGATAGGATCCAAGACTTGTTTGGATCAGGGTTTGGGCTTACTGGTATGGGTTGTGGGTTAGTTTGGTAAGTGGATTTATTCAACCCACAATGGTAGATCCATTAGGATTAATTTTTTAGAAGTACTTAAACTCTTGTAAGCCTAAGTTTTGGCAATATTTTGATGAATAATACTTTTGAACTTTTCAGTTTAACGTGTAAGAGAGATTATTGCATTCTTTGGTTCTTGAATGAACTAAATCTAACTTATCGAATATTAATTGGCTTCGTGGCATCATTTGACTTTATTCCAATAGTGTTGGTGCCTTGGGGTAGGTTTTCATTGTGTCACACTCCTATTAGACTTCTTTTGGTTTTTTGGGATTAGATCTCAATCTTGATTGTAGGTTGCATGACCATGCGATCACAAGGTTTGCATCAATAAGACCTTTTAGTTGTTTATACTTGGTAGATTGATTTTTTTAATAGACCCCTATTAAAGATCTTATTTGAGACACTGGTTTCGATAATCAGATTGGCTTCCCACCTTAGAAGCCACTTTAGTATTGGATGAATTAAATTGCATTTCACAAACTAAAGATTGTGAGTATGATGTATTGTATATAGGCCACCCCTAACTAAGTTTACACACACACATACACTAAGGAATTTTCCAGATTACCATTGCCTTCCTTTATCATAACAAAGTTTATTGAATCCAAAACTGGGTAACAATATTTGTTGTAGACCTCGATGAGTTGGAAGACCATAATGTACTCCTATTTTGATTAACAAGGATAAGAATTCCCTGGGCTCATAATGAATCATTAAGTGGGTTTTTTTTATGTTAGCAACCCAAACTATAGTCATAGTAGATATTTAGTTATACCATATAATAAAACCATATTTAACAGGTCCAAACCCCCCCAAACCATTTTTTTTAGGCTCAGTCAAGGGAATGACCCACATCCCTTGGATTTAACCAAGAAAAAGACCAACCTTTATTGAGCTCAACCAATGGAAGGATCCAGCTCTCTTGGTTTCAGCCTAGGGGAAGAGCTTAGTCCCATGAGCATAACTACATTTTGGATCCTACTCTCCCTACACTCTTAGGTATATAAAAGTCCTCTAAGGGCCCATCACATTTCCATCAATATTAATGTTGTGTAAGGGATAATGTGCAAAAGACCTCTAAATTACCACCATATTTCCATCAATATTAATACATATATCAAAGATATTTTCCCTCATTAAAACTATCAGTGCAATATTATGCTTTGACCCCTTCTCTCTATAAAGAGACTATTGGTATATAAATAGACCATGAATTCTTTAACTAAAAAAGGGTTTAGAATCTCAATTCTTTAATGTATATTTATTTCCAGAGTTTCTCCCTATATTATTATTATATTTTCTCAAAAGGTCACTAGCTTAATCATCGAAGAGTCCCTAAATTCACCAAAGAGGACCTGTTGTAGGTATCAAGCACCCAACTCTAACCACCTTGGCTAGGAAGAATGGATTAGATTGCCAAAACCAAAAGATTAACCGACTATCTCAGACATAAGCCTTGCCCTTAAGTTACTTAGATTTTTTAAAACATCTTTATTAGTGTTATCTATAAGAAACTAATGAAAAAGCCACCAGTTTCTTTCTAATGACATTTCCAAGTCATTCTATGTCATATAACTATGACACATTTGAGCTAAAACGCTTGATGGATCTACCTGTTACCACAAACATTTCTACTTATTCGGACGTCCAACAACTCATCAACCAAATGGAACCCCTCACCTGGGTTGTTTTGGTCGCTTAAGTGCAAAATCAGGCTTTATCGCCTCAGCAAGTCTTGGCACCTGTGGTAGCCCCACCCTTGGAAAGGATTGACTAAGGGTCTCTTTAGTAAAATAGCACCACTCTTTAAGAGATGGATCAAAAGGCTCCCTAGATTCCAATAAATCACCTTAGGATATATTATACTTGATAGGAAGTAAGTTTATTTTTAAATTAAAATAATTAACTCTCTGACATACACTTTCTATCTAAAGATCTTCAATGAGACCTTTTGGACTCTTACACAATCTCTTTGAAAGTGGTTCTCCCTAGTACGATTGCACATTCTTCTTGGAAAGGGCTCTCCCTAATATGATTGCATAATCTCTTTAGAAAGGGTTCTCTCTAGTTCTTGGAAGGGATTATTCCCAGTGTGATTGCACAATCTTCTTAGAAGGGGTTTTTCCTAGTGCGACTCCACTCTTCTTGGAAGGAGTTCTCTTTAAAATGATTGCACAATCTCCTTGGAAGGGTTTCAATCTAGTGTGATAGCTCTACCCTCTATAATAGCTTAAGATGGCCAACCTCAATAAAGCAACAAGACACCCGTTTTATGGCCAAATATACACCACCAAGGCTAACTAAAACCCAGAAAACTAACACAACTCTTCAGATAGGCTCCTAGACCTTATGTTATCTCCAAGATGATCTTGAATCTCCTACTCTCAGGTTTGGTCTCTCTAGTGGGGGGTCTCTCATGCCTTATGTCATTGCTAGGAAGGCCGCAAGCTTTTAAATCTTAAAAAAATGAAATAAATATCTAAGAAAATGATTGACTTGGTCTTTTTAATGCATTAACATCACTCTTCTTAGGTTTCTCTTTGTCTCTTAGAAAATTTTCTAAGTATGGGCTTCGACATGGGTATATCCTCTCTGCCCCTTGAAAATCTTCTAAGTATGGATGTCAATAGGGATTCACTTCCCTCAACTTAAAATGTTTTCTAAGTATAGACACACCCTCTTTAGGTTCCCCTCATCCCATTAGAAAAATATTTTAAGTATGAACATCGACATAGGTCCATCCCCTCCACCCTTTGAGGATTTTCCAAGTATAGGCATCAATAAGGATTCATTCCTCTCAGTCTCTTAGAATATTTTTCATGATTAAGCTCACCCTCCCTGGGTTTCCCTTACTCACTTAGAGATTTTCTAAACATGGGTTCCACCCTCTACTCTAAATGATTGAGTTGTATTTGTGGAGTTTGCTTGTATTTATGGAGTTAGCTGATATGGATGGTGTTATAATCAACAACAAACAATAGTAAAATAAAAATGAAGGAAAACAATCCATTGATATTCACGTAGCTTTTCCTGCATTGCAAATTGTTATTTGATTATGATGGAAAATACCCAATGGAAAGAAAAGGGAATAAACAAGATTTACTACACCCCTAGAAATGATCCAAAAATGGTATTATTATATATCTATTTCATCTAGCCTTTCATTGATGTCCTTTATCTTAGGAGTTAACCCGAGTTTAAAGAGAAATTATTTAGATATAGAGATCAAGCTGCCAATTTTTTTCTCTTGTTTAAACCAAGAAAGCTTGAGTTATAACCTCATCTAGCACATCATTTGTATCATAGGCCATTTCTTTAAAGTTAGTTAGCCAAAGTTTCACTACCATATCACCTATTAACCTTGCCTCAACATCGTTAAACACAACTTGAATTTTTGCTAGAGTTTTTGTTGATTTCTTAAGATCCTTATCGATGCCAATCCGTGCACTAAGTTCTCTCAAGATAGGTGAAGTTATACAAAAAAAAATAATAAATTTCAAGCAGAAAAAACCAATGAGCAAAACGATGAAAAAAAAACCGATGAGCTGAACTATGAATGCTTATATTAGCACACTTGAGGGTTTGGTGGTAAAGGGAATGTAAATCAATTTAAGTATGGTTCTCGTAAGCTCATTACAAAGAGGTTGAATAAAAAATTTCCTAACTATGGTATAATACTAAAACATGTTGCTAACAAAATGAAAAAGATGAAAGACAAGTATAATTCAACTATTGATATGGTTAATCAAAGTGATTTTGGTTGTAATTACATCAAAAAATGTATTGAGGTTGATAGCAAAGAAGTTTTAGAAGTATACCTATATGTTAATTATATTTTTGTTCTTTCCATATATTTTTAAACATATTACTTCCAAACTAATATACTTTATTTGATTATAAAAACATATAAATAAGACTTACCTACCTGGTAAATCATTTCTTTTGTTTGAGCACTTGGATGTAATTTATGGAAAAGATCGTGCAAGTAGGACAACAACTGAATCACATAGAGATGCATTGGAGGATGTTGAGCTTGCAACTAAAAATGACATTAGTTATGACAACTCCTATGATATATCACCACTTGCTCTATCAAATGTTGTGCCTCCCTCATCCCAAGTTGTTAAAATTGCTAGTTAAATCAATTCTAGATCCTCTAATCAAAATAAATAAATAAAAAGTTCTATAGAAGTTTTTAACATTAGTGAGTTGGTTGGAGCATTTAAGATGGGCATTGAGTCATCAAATGAGAATATAAGGATGGTTGCAAGAAAAATTGATAATGGTGTTAGTGCTAAAGTTGACATTATTGCAAAACTTAAGAAAAGAAACCTAACATGTGAAGAGCAAATGTAGGTTGGGATTAAGTTGATGGATAAACCAAAGTATATCCATTTGTTTTGGGGTTTAAGAGAGAACAAAGTGAGATGTTGTTAAAAGGCTAATTCGGAAGTTAATGGTATACTAAGTTAGAGTTTATCATATTGTTAATACTAAAATTAGGCAAAGGTTTTTAATGTTCTAGGTATCATGAATGACACGATAAAAAAATTGATGTCTTATCCCAAGTGTAGGAGTGTCAAAGTAATAAATAACTCGGCAAGATCGGGGTCTTACCACAGGGAGGTGAACTAAACAATAAATGAAAAGGAGTTGAAGAGAACTTTTGAGATGCGATATTGATGTAAGGATTAAACAAGGATAAAATAATTGTCAAGGTTAGAGGATTCACTAATGGTATTTAAAATAAGTATAGTATAAACTCTTTTTATTACTCAACTGAAAACCACACACAAAGGAGGTTTCAATCGGATTATAAATTACTAACATGATTATATTAATTATCTTATTTGAGTAATGCCAATACTTGTAAATATGGTCAGGTATTCATGGTGATAACTTATGTTAACAACAAATCAAGTTCCTTTCATAGCACAAGTGTCCCTTGGTATACCCTATAACCTTGACAATTGTTTTATCATTGTTTAATCCTTACATCAATATCACATCTCAAAAGTTCTCTTCAACTCCTTTTCATTTATTATTTGTAATTTTATATAGTTGACCTCCATGTGGTTCGACTCCAGTCTTGCTGGGTTATTTATTATTTCGACACTCCTGGATTTGGGATAAGACATCAATCTTTTGATCGTGTCAAGTTTTTGGCACCATTTAACAAGCAAGGTATTAAGAGTGAGTAAGATAACAAATATAAAATATGTTATTATCAAACATTAAAGTTCATGTTGAGTTTATACTATACTTATTCCTACACCTTTAGTGTAACCTTTTTACCTTGACAAAATTAACTTAGCTAAACATAATGAAGAAGAGAAACAAAAACAAATAAAATAAAAACATAATAATGATATACATTAACGAAGTAAAGTAAATGAAATGAAAAACATGAACAAGAGATTAATATAACATAAAATAAAACTTAAACATTACAAAATACAAAGAAAGAGAGTAAGAGCAAGATCTTGATCTGAAAACCAAGATGCCTTAATGTATGGCAAATGCCTCATTTTATAGACTAAAATTCAGAATTATTGATTTGATGACTAATTATTGAGTGGGTGGCCACCTCTTGACTTGGTGATTACCATAATCGTCTTGTCTGAACAAAACGTCATTGCTAACATCAGAATTTGAATAGATAGGCTTCATGAAAGTTCTAGGAATTTTACTCATCTTTCCAACAAAAAAAGAATGAGTGCATTTGGACTTTTAGAACTCGAGATATGGGCTGAACATTGAACAATTTCTAGGCTGCAGGACAGATTCCGACTTCTCTTTTGTTGCTACAATTTGAACTTAAAAACATCATTTTTGAATCTTGGACTCTTCATGAAAGTTTTCGATCTATGTCTTAACTTTCCATCCATATAAACCAGACCTAAATCCAAGTGCTACAGCTCCAGTTATGATCCAATAACCGAATGGTGTTTCAGTTTGAATTGAACTAGCCTCTCTTCTTTAAGTTTAACCCTCTCTTTGTCTTTTCACTTTCAATAGTTAAACACACTAATCAATTCTTTAAATTGTGAGATATGTTTGAGCATTTACCATAAATTAAAGATATCTTATATTATTGGACTTGCTATTATAAAACATGCTCAAGTTATGGAATTTAATAATACTTTAAATACAATATGATGATATAAAACCTTAATAAAAATGCACTTTTAAGTACTAATCAATGAACTATGTTGTTTCACATGCTTATTAAAGATGCTATTAGCATATTGAAGATGTATACAAAACAATTTATGAGACATGCAAGACAATATTGACCATATGTAATTACAAAGATAAATAAGTAATGACTTGAGATTAAAAAGGAAAATGAATCAAAGAATTAAAAAAAATTTACGTTGCTTTGTTTAAAAAGTCCAAACATAAGTTAATTTGAAGCAATTATAAATGCCTCAAAGTTAGTTAATTGCCAAAACACCGTGTTAATTAACATAAAATAAATTATCTATTTTCCTCTAAATAAAATAATATTTAAATAAATAATAATAATGATTTTCTAAAAAACAAGTTTATTCATTATATTAAAAACTAAATAAATTAAATTGTTTTGGTTAAAATATATGTTATAATCTACCCTTTAAATATTAGACAAGATAAGGGTATTATTGTCATTACCACATGTTGTTCTGTCTTATCCAATGTCTATCATATACAAAATAGGACAAAATATTCAATCTAGTCAAATGCACAACAAACACAAGATATGACAGTTATTTGTCCAATCCAGTCCTGTCCAGTCTAGTCCAATTAATGTTGGCCAACATATCAAACAATACCTCACATTCATGCCTTTCTATAATTTCCACACCTAGTGTTGACGATTGACTAAGAACTTATAACTTAATCTTTTATCCTAAACCTTAACAATCATGAGCTTTTCATGAGGTAGACGCAGACATCTTTTCTCTTCTAATGTGAATTGTATGGTAAGACACTCTAACTCATCCTCTGTAATATATCCATGAAAGGATTTGGTTGAGAAGACTTGTCTTCTCAGTTATCCCTCTCCCTTTATCTCTTTCTGTATTTTTGGACAAAGACAGGTCTTCTTAGGGAAGACAACAGAAATGGATTAGTTAAACAGTAGATAAAGTGTTTGGGGAAGGAAGCAGTGTACATGGATGATAGACTAGCCATTTGACATGTGTTCGAGCTGATATTTTGGTCCACAAAATAATAACATCTTATGGTGAAACAACAATGCTTTTTGGAGCCATGTGGACTTGGTCAATTGCCATTTGAGTCAAAGATCTATAAAAATCCAATTTAATTTCAATTTGAATTTCAAGTCTTTTAATTGTTCTATAAATAGAATAATTATTAGTTAGTCAGGGATATTATAAATGTTTTAAAACAATTCCTTTAATCTTTAAAGGCTTGAGCTATAATTAATCCTTAATAAATAAATTCAAGTTATTAATTTTAGTACATTACTCTAAATTCCTACTATTTAACCATTCACTCTTACATTCTCATTATAATCCATCAAATTATAATTACAATTCAAACTAAAAAAACCACAAGTTCACTACAATATGGTATCAAATTCAGGCGGTCCCTTCCTTCACAATTGAAGATGGAACACTAATACTTTTAAATAACTGTATCCAACATTAAACAATAGCAAAAAGAACAACAACATCAACATTAATCCCAATAAAGAGTGTTAGAAGAATTAGTCCAACAGTTATAGAATATGTGCAATTAAGGTTCAAGGTAAGAAACTCGTTGAATCTCTCATGAACACCCTTATAATATTTGTTAACATAAAACAAATCAACAATATATTCTAATTAGAGTTATAAAATTGGATTCCTCTAATTTTAATGGGGATGATCTAGTGGATTGGGTGTATAAATCCTCCTAGTTTTTCAATTACTATAATACACCTCCTAAACACCAGTTATTTATGAAAATTTTCATATGGAAGGTAAGCCTATTGGGTGGTTTCAAGAGATGGAGGAAACATATGTTATTATAAGTTGAGATGTTTTTTAAAGGCCATTACAAATTTGTTTTTGTTCTTTGTCTTAGAATGACTCTATGAAGAGTTCATCAATTTAAAATAGACCTTTTTGGTGGAGGTGTATAAAAATCAATTTTAGTTGTTGTCAAACTGAGTTGGAGGTTTTTCAGACTCTTACTGATTAAGTTGTTTCCTTAGAAGATTAAAGTAAGAAATTAAATTTAGGGTTAGAATGTTAAATCCCTAAAATTTGGCATCTACTTATGGGTTAGCAAAGATGCAAGAAGAGAACCTTATGGTGATAAGGAGAAGTTAGTGGCCCAACCTCTTAAGGGCTTTTAATAAGACCAACCCACCAAGCATGTTTAAGGTTAGAATAATCACGAACCCACCACTTCAAAAGTTGATGCCAGGCCAACTTAAGGAAAAAAAAGGATAAAGGGCTTTGTTTCAAATGCAATAACATATATAGCCCAAGTCATAAGTATGATGGCCTAAAATTGTTATAAGAAGATGGTGAGGTAAATGGTGAGGATAGTTCTATAATTATAGAGAATCTCATTAATTTAGAAAAGCTAGTGAAAACCAAGGAGAAAGTGGAAATTTTATTACATAATAAATGGGAGTCCTAACCCAATGATAATAAAGGTCTAAGCTAATATAAACAATGAAGCAATTTTGGCCTTGGTTGATACAGAAAGCACCGATGAATTTATACAACCTTGAATTGCTAAACAAAATAGAGTTGAATGTTACTACTCATCACTTAATGGAGTTGGAATCACTTATGGCTCTAGAATTTTAAGTGAGAATAATTGTTTGGATTTTAAATTTATGATTCGAGGGATCTAGTTTTAGACCCCAAGCTTTTATGATTTAGTTGAGTAATTGCAATATGATTTTAGGAATTCATTAGTTAAAGAGGCTTGGTCTTATATTATGGGATTTCAAAGATCTCAATATAAAGTTTCAATATAAAGGGTTTGGGATATCCAAAATGGATTGTGTGCTAGGGTTTTGAAAATAGCTAAAAAGGAAAGATGAAGGTTTGGTTTTCCAAATTTAGGATTTGGAAACGAAAGTCTCTATTATTGGAGTGGTCCCTAATTTGTTCCAAGATCTATTCATAGAGTTTTTCTAAGAGCTTAAAAGGTTGCCTTTAGAGTGGACCCATGGTCATCCTATTATACTTAAAGATGAAACCTCTCCAATTAGTATGAGGCCTTACATATATCCTTATTACTAGAAAAACCAAAATAGAAAATAATATTAATTAATTGTTTCAGCTAGATACAGTTAGACTCAATCAAAGTTCATTTTCCTTACTACATTTGGTGAGAAAAGTTGATGGATTCTAGAGGATATGTGTAAATTATAGAGCTCTTAATAAATAAACTATTAAAGACAAACTTCTTATTTAAATGGTTAAAGAACTCTTATATGAGCTATATGTGTGTTATTTCTTTTATGAGTTGGATTTAAGTCTAGTTTTCACTAAATTAGAATAAAGCATGCAAACATTTATAAGACTACTTTTAGAACTTATGAGGGACACTATAAGTTCTTAGTGATGTCATTTAGGCTTACTAATGCTTCATTAACTTTTCAAAGTTTAATTAATAAGGTATTTTGCCCTTTACCTTAAAAAACTTGTTTTGGTTTTATTTGATGACATATTATTTTATAGTAAATTTAAAAAGAAGCACTTGAGTTATTTAATAATGGTATTAAAAACTTTATCCCTACATAAGTTGTATGTTAATATGTCTAAATACAAGTTTTTCTATATGAAAATTAAGTATTTGGGCATATAATGTCTAAGGATGAGTTATAGGCTAACCTAAGCAAAGTAAAAACTATGGTGAGGTGGCCAAGACTAGTCACTCTCAAGTTTCTAGGCTTGACAGTAAACTATAAAATGGTATGGAACTTTAGCAAAACATTAACTAGGCTTCTTAAAAAAAGGGTTTTCAAATGGGATGATATTACAGAAGAGGCATTTAAAAATCTAAAGAGAATAGTTTTTAATCCTCTAGTTTAAGCTCTGCTAAATTTCACACAACTCTTTATTGTTGATGCTTTAAGGGTAGGAATTGGTGTTATGCTAATGTAAGGGGTAGACCTATTTCATATCAAGGACTTAAAAGAAAAGGTTGAATTTGTCCATTTATAAGAAAGAATTCATATCGATAGTAGTCTAGAAGTGGAGGACCTATTTAATATCAAAATAGGTCAATATAGTCTTAAGTATCTTTTAGAACAAAATGTGCTAGTGTATATGTCATGTAACTAATCAGTTGGTTACACGTGACACTAACTTTGTTAATGCAAAATATATTTATTAATAATAAATATAATTCTTATATTTAATATTCATGTATGTTTGATTAATAAGTCCATAGTAAATATAAAGTCATTAAAACAAAAATGCTTTAAAAAAATATAAACTTGTTATAATTATGAGATTCTTATTGTATCAAAGCATTCATAAATGTTCATAGTTAGTGCTCTATTAAGACTGAATATTAATTAGAGTTGTTGAGACTGATACATATCATGTCCTTTCCTTTGTAAAAAGAAATAACTATTCTTATAAGTTAAGATACGAGGGATACCTATAACTAATATGTAGGTACTTATTATATGGCATGTACACTAAATTGACCGTAAAAGGATTCTATATATAAAGATCACATGGATTTATAGAAAGCTTATATGACAATTATGTAAGTGATTCTTATACTTAAAATTACTAAGTTATCCTATATAAGGTATGTTATTCTTTAATCTTGATTACACGTTCTCTTACTCCAGAATAATACACGAGCAAATATTGGATATAACATGAACTATATAAAGGTATTTGAGTGATTAAGAGATGATTCCTTATCTTAGGTGAATTAAGGAAAATATTTCATAGATTCTCAAGTTGTATTGATTGTGAGATCCTTATACAAGATGAAATGAGATTTAAAAAGAGTTTCAAATCTTATTCAAATAATCAATGATTATGGTGTTACGAATAAATATGATTTGACAGAGTAGA
>Ga0325401_1000730_pt1 | contig 25168 bp, 10 predicted proteins | sample PopdelMetagenome_FD_205666 | JGI IMG/M metagenome (GOLD analysis project Ga0325401, IMG submission 205666) | Populus deltoides microbial communities from Bellville, Georgia, United States - Xylem-PdKOR-R2 | ecosystem: Host-associated > Plants > Phyllosphere > Stem > Wood/Secondary xylem | place...
ACAAAACATTTTTTTTTTTTTTATTTTTTTTTTCCTTGTTTTTTTTTTTTTAAAACCCCCCCCCCCCCCCCCCCCCCCCCGCCCACCACCTGTTGTATGCCAAGGAGAATAATATCATGTACTGGAACTACTATTTTTTCAAGCCACCTAATTTAAGATTCGTGTAATGTATCAAACAGATAGATATGCCTGCATTGAAGCAGATGGGGGAAAGTGACCTCAAAGAGCTGGGCATACCTATGGTAGTTTTCCTTCTTTTCCTTTACTTGTCTACTATCTTGGGTGTTATTTTGTAATGGCATATGATGTCCAAGTCTGTTTCGTGCTCATGTTTTCTGCATCTCAAGTATTTCACTGTCTTGTGATATTTAAAATGTTGATACAAAAATTGTTGAAGCATGCATGATTAATCTTTTAGTTATTTGAAATGAATTACTTTATTGTACAAAACTTAACTGGCATCTATGTACCCCGCCACTCAAGAAGTCTCAAGTTTTAGCATCTCCTTTTTAAAAATATAAAAAGAAACCTTTTCATGATATCTTAGCTGTCATTATACTTTAAAGACTCATCATCATCATCATCATCATCATCATCATCATTACTAGTGATGGTTTTTCAATTTGATGCAACTTTTTCATGTTAGTTATTAAGAACTGTAGGGGCTGCCTCTTCTTGTGAGATGAGTTTTTGCAATAAAAAAAATTATTAGGGGGAGAGGACATGATGGGTGTTTCTTCTTCTGAATAAATATTGCACTGAAGTGAACAATACATATGTTAAAAAAACATGGAAAATACTTGGCAAAAATAACAGTTGTAGATTCACAGTATTAAGAAATGTATAGACTGCCTCTGTACGAGAGATGAGTTTTTGCACTCTAAAATTTGTTAATGACATTGTGCTTGGTGGATTTTTCTTCTTCTGAATAAATATTGCACCGAGTTAAAAATATTTATGTTAAAAAAGACATGGACAATACTGGGCAAAAATGAGGGTTGTGGATTCACGGTACCTTGAAGTACTAAGTTGTGTTTCACCAAATGAATGATCATTATTCCATTTATTTCGGAAAATATCTGATTTGCATGATGTGTTCTTTTTGCTTATTGAAACAAAAGCTGTGGTGGCACTTCTCTGGGATACCCCACACACCTTGTAATTATTCTTAAATTTGCATTTCGGTAATCTAATACATTAATGTTGGTTTCCTTTGAACATTTTCTGAAATGCAGGGGCCAAGAAAGAAGATTCTTCTTGCACTCCTGCCTCGTTCCAAATGGCATCCTTGACGTTGGTACTTTGAGATTCTAGTTATGCTTGGATTATGTAGGTTGTAATCTAAAATGAGAAGCTCGTATTGAACAATCTTTTTGTGAAGTATTATTTTGTGCGTTTGTCCTCATTTTAGGTTAGGAACGGCCCACGAATCTATTGTCAAATAATTGCTTCCAAGATATAACTCTATTAGTTAGCATTTTGTTTCCTGGCAGAGGAAAATTTTGAGATGCAGGATTTTTTTCCATTAATATGTTTCTTCATTTTCATGTTGTGTGTTTTGAGCTTGAATTCGAATCATGCAGGATTATTCCTGGTTGATGATTTGACTGGGGATTGGGGCAGGGCCGGTATGAGCATCGAGGTTGCCCTCTAGTGTGTTCATATTCTCAATTGAAACATGAAAATGTTTGGTTATAACATGAGAGAATCAGCCAAGAGATAAAATCCGTTTTTGTTTTTATCTGAATGTAATGTCGGGTGTCTGTTTAGACCTTAAACCACTCTTTCTCAAATGAGGTCCATTTAGGGTGTGTTTGTGAGGGCTTTAGGAGAGGAAGAGGATGGCTGGATAAGTGGGTAGCGTTCTCTTTTGTTTATAACTGACACTGTTAAGCTGAGGGATCAAAAAAAATTTAAATATATATATATTTTTTTTGAAGTTTTAGGGAATTTTTTGGCATTATTATTAAATTAAAAAATATAGTTGTTTTTATTAAGTCTTAGTATTACCCTTTTGCCTTCAATTATCTATCTCTCCACAGTTTTAATTTAGTGCTCTTTTGATTCAAGATTTTCATCTATCTAACTTTCAAAGAGTGATGGTTGTTTTTGTTGTAAAGGTTGTATCCGACAGTCTAGTGTTGCTAGGTGAGGAAAATTTGGTGTCAATTTGGGAAATTACAGAACAAAAAACCACAGATTCCACACTCGATTCTGCCAAAACAAATATTTTGAAACAGTGTAGGCCTATAGATGAATAGGAAAAAGAAGCAAAAAGCAGTAAGAAATGCTAGTACTTGTTAAGAGCTCGCCAATTGTTTGATGAAATACTAGCTGGTTTTCCAATGAACTTCTTGTCCCCGCATGTACTTTTATAAACCCTAATAACTTCGCGTTGAGGACAGGGTTTATTCAAAAAGGCAAGCGTAGCAAGCATGGAAATCATACTGTGTAAGCTTTGCTTTCTTTCTCCTATCTTTGAATATATTGTTCCCTTGAACTTTGTTGATTAACATCTCAAGCTTTTTTGACTTTTCTTGTCTGGTATAGTTGGTAAGGAGGATGCTTTTTATGTTATCGTTTCAGGTTTAATTAAAATCCAAGATAAAAAAAAATTAATTATATATATAAAAAAGATATAGATGATCTTTGAAAGATTCTATATATTAAACAAAAATCTAGTCTTAATACTTTTACCATTAAAAAAGAAAAAAACTTGTCCATGCATCTCATTTTATTTAATACAACAGTTTTTTTCCACATTATTATCGGTTAATTTCTTTGACCCTTGTTTTTCTCTTCTTTTTCGAACAACAGGGATTTGCTTTCGGTTGCCGTTGGATTTGATGATATTTGCATTATGTTGCCTTTTTCTCTTCTTTGCGGGCGTTACTATTAGACTCGTTCATATGCAAGGGAAAGAGGCAACAAAATAATTGAGCAGAGCAGGGAACTATAATATATATCCGATATAAAACTCCTTCCCCCTTGGTCTCTTGCGCCTAAAAAATGCCATATATCTAATCCTGATTATATCCCTTGTACGATTTTTCCCAAACACAAGGCAAAATTAGGTAGGATTGACCCTTAGGCTAAGCTACCATTGAATTGTCCCATCTGCTAATTTTATGATTGTAATTTTTTTGGCTTCTAAATGATGTTAGGTTGGAATGTTTCCGCGCACTACAGTTTTGGTGATGGATTAAATATGCTGCTGCTTAAAAGAAAAGCCAAGATTTCTTTCTACGGTTCAAGATCAAATAATTCAATTCAATTCTATACGTAAACTAATTTAGTAATAACTAAGTCACGCTACGCTGCGGGTTGGATCAAAAAATATTTTGAATGAAAGGAGAATGTCCAGGTCGAAGGGAATTATTTGGTATTGTGATTAAACCCGACTCAACAAGTCAATCTTTAAACCTAACAACCTGCTTGCCTAGCCCTGAATTAAACCATGTGGGAGTTGCCTTTACGTGACCTGGTCGACTTGGCAGGTACAAAGATAACCTAAAAGACCGATAAAAAACATGATTTGACTTTAATTTTTTTTAAATGACACTTTTTTTAATATTGAGACAACAACATATTGAATCAACATAAACTTCATAACTTAACTCGTGGATCGGGTCATTGACTCCATTGGGTTTTATATTTTTGTATTTTTAAATTATTATTTTACTTAATTAAACGACAACAAAAATAAACACTAGCAAAATATATGTTTGAAAGACTTAACTAGTATAAGTGGGAGAAGAAAACTTACCAATTTTTATAAGGATGTTACCTTCTCTATATATTATGAATATGTTTGCATGAGAGTTCTTCTTATACTTTTATTAATGTTTTTATAAGAAAAAGGAGAGTTTAATTTTTTCTTGTTAAGGGAAGCGGTCTAGTAATAATGAGTAAGGATAAAAGTAAGCGATATGGTATTTGAATGTATTTTAAAGGGAAATGTCCTTTAAGTATTCATAGAAACTGAAGAAGTATCCTTTGTTATTTTTAAAGATAAGTTGTCACAAAGACCTGAAAAATAATTCTAATTTTTTTTAAGATATATAGTCATGAAGACCTAAAGAAGGATAAATAATTGGTTGTAGTGACCTGGAAAAGGATCTCTAATCCTTTTATAGATAAATTGGGGCACATACGAAGATTCAATGGAGATATAAAGATCTCACTATGAAGATTTTTCATGGACACGTTTGGATACTTGAAGATCTCATCATGATGATTTTTCATGGAGATATGTTTGGAGACATGAAGATTTTTGTTGGAAACATTGGAGAAATGGATAAAAATTACTACTTTTGATTAAAAACTTTAAAAGATTGAAATACAATTAGTGGAGATAATCTTAAGATTATCTAAACTCATGTTGCTCATCAAATGTGCAGACTTTTTTCATTTCTTTCTCTTGTTTTGTTTTTATAGAACTACTGAAGGTATCCACTAACAATTAATCTTCTTATCTCCTCTTTCAAGATGTGACATTCATCAATGTCATACTCATGATCAGGTGAAAAAGACAAAACTTATTAGGGTTCCTCGTGTTCACACAACTTTTCATGGGGGAGGATGTTGCACAAATTCTTTTGCTTTAATAGTAGCTATCATCTTAGTACATATGATGGTCAAACAGGTAGTTAAAAGCCCAAGAAATATCAGGCAATCATAAATATGTCCTTTGGTATTCTTTTTAAATTCTTTAGTGTGAGACCGATGGCGTTGGGGAAACTATAAGGGTGTCTTTTATGGCTATGTTAGCCTTTTCCACCCTAATATAGTATTTCATTGTATGTTTTATACTAAAAAGAGTTCTATCATGGGAGCAAAAAACCTTTTCTATAAAGAGTAGTTGTTGACTCCATTAATCAGGGCTTTTGTAGCAATAGATTCAAGAAGTCTTACTGTAAACCCCTGGGTAAATTTATATGGATTGCGAAGTAAATAGTATGTTAAGCAAGTAATGAAATATTTACACTAAGAGAATGATAATAGATTATGAGAATTTGAAATAAAATGTTTATGTATAAAGTTAAAAATAAAACTATAAAAAAATGGATGAAAAAAAACACATAAAAATGTGAATAAAAACTCAAAGAAAGAAATATATTAGAAAATAAATGTTGTGGGGTAAAGTTTCATGAATTTTGATATCACCTGCGTTAAATTAGATATAAACATGCGTTGGGATCTGAAAAATATTACCTAAAAAACATAAAAAGGTATATAAAAAAAAGACACAATGGGAATTAACAAAATTTCTCCCTATATATTTTATGTGTGTGTGTGGCTGGCTTGTAAAGGAGAAAGGAGAATGAAAATTCTTCATTTCTTTTGGCTTGATTTTAGGAAAACTTGAGGGAAACCAGGGAATTGAAAGGAAACTTGTTAGAGTTTACGAGTTTAAACACCAAACCACTTGAATAAAAAAAGATTAGTGAGGGGAAAGTAAGATTTTAGTGAAAGAAGCAAAGTAAAGTAGAGAAAGAAGGAGAAAGCTTGAGGAATTTTGGTTTGGTTAGCATTTAGAGTTTGTATAGTTGTTTGGTAAGTAGTTCTACACTTGATTTATCAAGTTTGATGGAAGTTTATATCAATTTTGAATAAGTTTGCAATATTATAGATTAGGGCTCTTAATTTAGAAATTTGGGGTCATGTTAAATTAGTTGTTAGAAATATTAATACATGTAAAAAAGGATTGTGATGAAGGTAAAAGTTGATGTTATAAAAAAGAAAAAATAGAGAGAAATTGAGGGGAGTGGTCGACCAAGCGAAGAAAAAAAATGAGTAAATTATTATTTTTATGAATATGTGTAGAAATTATAAGAAATTAGTGTAAAGTGTTATATTAGAAATAATTTAAAAGGAATTAGATAATGTAATCAACTTTGCGTAGCATATTAGAATCTTGTGAGTTATAGTTTTGGAACGAATTGTTAGTGAAGATGTATAATTAGTGTACTTTGCTTAAATGATATATGCAATAAAAGACTTTTAACTTAAATTATGATAGAATTAAAGAAAAGAATTAGAAAAGAAAAGAAAAAGGGGGATTGGGGGGGGGGGGGGGGAGCTTGAGCTTATGGCCAAATTATATATGGATTGAAGAGTGAAATTAATAATGGTATAATATTGATTTAGATTTAGATTTAATTGAAAGTTAATATAGTAAGAAAAGAATAAATTGATTAATTGTATGAGAAATGAACTCAATGTACTAATGAATTAAGTGGTGAAAAGTAAGAATACGATTGTAAAGGTGGATTGTGTAGTAGTATATAATGTAAAAATAGACGATGATATATTATGAGATAAAAGAAATATTGATAAAGGTATTTTTTTAGATTCAAGAGAGGCACCCAAAATAGCATTTTCCGTAGCTGGAGGAGTGTGTATAGCTAAAGGTGCAGGTATTTGTTTATGCACCTTAATCTTTTAATTATTGTAGTTTATTTCTTCCAATTTATTATACTTGATAAATTATTTATTATGAAAAGTACATGAAATTGGAAAGAAATGATGTAAAGGTGACAAATAGTTGTGCTTGGAAAATGAATATGTTAAGAAAATCAAGGATATGTTGATTTCATTATTGAATGAAAATCAATGTTTTATTATTTTTCATTATTGAATGAAAACTAATGCAATGTTGTTTTCAATTTTAGATGAAGACAAATGTTATGTTACTTTAATTGTTGAATGAAAGCTAATGTTTGTTGCTTCTATTGTTGAGTGGAATCCAATGATATGTTACTTTCATTGTTGAATGAAAGCCAATGTTTGTAGTTTTTATTATTTAGTGAAAGCCAATGATTTATTGTCTTCAATTTTGAATGAAAGGCAATGATATCTTGATTTCATTGTCAAGTGGAAACCAATGAGACAAGATGTTTGTTAATATTGAATATAAAAGATAGGGTGGCAATAAGGTTATGTTTGTAAAGAAATGAAATTCATGGATCAAAAAGGAAAATTTGTTACATATAAGTAAAGGAATAATCATTGGTGTTAAGAGTATTTAAATTATTATAAATGTCAGTGTGAACTTATAAATTTAATTATTATTTATATGAACCTCGTGATTATATGGTCACACAACCTAAAATCAAGATTAAGATCTGATCCTAGAAAGCAAAAAAAGGTATGATAAACCTCGTGATTATCTGGGCTTGTTTGGGAGTGTGGTTGCGGTTGCCTTTCAAAGTACTTTTCATTTTGAAATGCATCAAAATGATGTTTTTTCATTTTAAAAAAATTATTTTTGAGATCAGCGCATCAAAACGATCTAAAAAATTAAAAAATTTAATTTTTAGCAAAACAAAAATTGAATTTTTTGGAAACGTGGGTTGGTCCGCGTTTCCAAACGCTCTCTAAGAGTATAACACAATGAAAACTTGCCTCAAGGCACCAGCACTATTGAAATGAAATTGAATAACATCATGAAGCTAGTTAATTTTTGACACGTAAGATTCAATTCGTTCAAAAACTAAAAAATATAAGAATTTCTCTCACACGTTAAACTGAAAAGTTCAGAAGTATTATTAATCAAAGGTGTTGAAAGCTAGGCTTAACATGTATTTAAATAGTTTTGAGAAAACTCTAATGGATATATCCTTATGGGATGAATTGACCCAGTTACAAAAACTGACCCAAAACCTTTACTAGCAAGACCAAACCATGATCCAAACAAGCTTTGAATCTTAATTGAAATCCAAAATATTAATTAATCTCAAACATAGAAATAATAATGAAAGCAACAAGTAAGGACAATAGTGCCACATATAATAGGAAGAAAAACAAGATAAAATATCTTAATTCCTTAACTTAAATAACCCTTGGCTGAAATCCACCTTCCTAGATATTCTAGGATTGCTTAGCCAACTTTTAAAGTCCTTTAGATGCTAGAAAATCTGATCTAAATAAGAATTTAATTGTTGAAGTCTTATTTCATTGTAGGACTAGGATTTCCCTTCAGAACATGTAAAACAATCTTAGAAATTATTTTTCCTTGTAGCTATACATCACTTTCCTTTCTTCACTAAGAGAATTAAATTTTTAGCATTAAATAATCCTTCCAAGTTTAGGATTCAAATCTAATAGCCCCTTTAGTTTCCTTGCATGACTAGGAAATTTTCTCATTTGTTTCTAAATATTCTCCTAAATAATATGAATATTAATGAACAAATTTTCCTTTCAATTTTAGAAAAATGTTTTGTAGATCCTTAAAAGAAAATGATCTTTATATCTTCATTATCTCAAGCCAACTTTAGACCTCATGTGACCCAAACTCGTACTCATTAATATAACTCAAATCAGACTTGATACAAGCTCCCAACAAACCTACTTTACTGTCCAAATCAGACCCATACATGGTTGACCTGATTTGGCTGAATGAACCATAAAAAAGATTGGACCAAACCCATCATCATGCATAAACCAATCCTGGCTAAAACTATCCCATGCCAAAAACCTATCATGGTCGAATGGAACACAAACTAAATTCCAAGAAAAAGCAAAATATTGGTCAAATGGCCTCCCCATCAAGCTTAAGCACAAAACTGAAGACCTATCATGATAAATCCATGGTTGAAGTGTATCATTCCCTCTCTCTTCAAAAAGATTCATGATTGGATCATTAATAGGAATAATGGATGTTTTATAGGCCTATTGGTTAAGCCTTCTAAACTCCCTTCTTGCTAACACTTGCCTCCAATAACATAATATGGACATAGTGGCTAATAAAGATTTCAAATAAACATGTCTTACTAACCACTTATGCATATATTTTTGAATAATAACCACGGTTGCCTTCTTTTATTTTTCATAATTGCAACGTTGTTATCCTTTTCCATCGACGTTTGAAGGTCATAGAATAATATTTTATACCTATTGACTTTTCATTCTAAAAGCCCTACACCATGCTTTAGTTTTTTTTCCACTCTTACTCTAGAATCCTTCTTCGTTCCCTATCCCTTGTTGAATATATGACACCTTTTCTTATACCAAAAGACTCAATTCAACACAACCAATCATGGTTCGGCTTTCACATTGCAAATTAATTATGAATATAGACTTAATAATCAATAAATATACTAAAAACAAGCAAAACAACACTATTATTATTATTTCGGGAGTAGCAATGCAAATTCATACGAATTGTTGACGAAACAAAGATGTGAAGTAAAACAGAAGTGAAAAATAATAAAGATACTTATTTGACTACTAAATAACCCCAATATAACATAAACAAATTGATTTGGTTGAAACAAATAGTATACAAACACGTTTTGGAACTCGACGCAAATCTGACTTGTTACGCATTTTTAAAGCATCAAAATTAAAACCAAGATCTAACAATATAAAAATGACCTGAAATTCAATATGTAATATCCTGATACCTAAAAAACTATAGATATTATTTTATAGGTCTTTCTCTTATGCCTAGGTATCGAAACTCATGTATGATCAATTTAAGGTAGAATTAAACCCCGAATTGAAACCTTAAGAAAAAAGTGTCAAAATAAGCTAAAATTTAATATATAGTGAGATTTCACCCCCCAGTAAGCAGTATATGAAATTTCAATTAATTTTGAGGTGTTCTGCTTAGGGTGCTCTATAAGTTGAATTTTTACAGCAGAATTGCAACAAGTTTTGAATAATATCTTTTCTTTCCTTTTTTTTTTTTTACTTTTATGCTACCAATATATTTAGAGATAGTAACAAAATGGAATATTAATTTTTTTTAATTAGTATGCTACAGACATAAAGAAAAAGAAGAAGATTGATGCAAACACTAAAAAACTTAACGAACACTAGGAAAATGAAATTTTTTGAAGGATATGACCTATTCTCAGAGCCTTGCTCTAATACCAGCTGATACAAACCTTATGATCACGTGGTCATGCAACTCACAATCAAGATTGAGATCTGATCCAGGAAAGCCGAAAGAGGTATAATAGAAGTGTGACATAATGAAAACCTACTTCAAGACACAAGCACTATTGAAATGAAGTCAAATGACATCATCAAGCCAATTAATCTTTGATAATTTAGATTCAATTTATTCAAGAACCAAATAATGCAAGAATCTCTCTCACATGTGAAACTAAAAAGTTCTGAAGTATTATAAATTAAAGGTGCTGAAAGTTAGACTTAACATGTGTTTAAATAGTTCTGAGAATTTAACCCTAATAGATATATTCTTGTGGGCTGAATTGATCCATTTACAAAAACTAACCCAAAATCTTTACTAGTAAAACCAAACCCTGATCCAAACAAGCCTTGGATCTTAGCTAAATCCAAAATATTAATTAAACTTAAACATAGAAATAATAATGAAAACAACAAGTTTGGACAATAGCTTGTTGATGCTGCATATAATAGGAAGAAAAACAAGATAAAATATCTTAATTCCCTAACTTAAATAACCATTGGCCGAGATCCACCTTCCTAGATATTCTAGGATTGCTTAGCCAACCTTTAGAATACTAGATCAAAAACCTTCATTTAGATGTTAGGAAATCTGATCTGAATAGGAATTTAATTGTTAAAGTCTTCTTTCCTTGTAGAATTAAGATTTCCCTTCAGAACATGTAAAACAATCTTAGAAATTAATTTCTCTTATAGCCACTCATCACTTTTCTTCCTTGACCAGGAGAATTAATTTTTTAGCATTAAATAATCATTCCAAGCCTAGGATTCAGATCTGACAACCCCCTTAGTTTCCTTGCATGACTATAAAACTTCCTTCTTTGTTGCTAAATATTCTCCAAAATAATATAGATAATAATGAACAAAATTTATTTTCAATTATAGGAGAATATTTTACTGATCCTTGTAAGAAAAAGATCTCAACATCTTAATTAGCCCAAGCCAACTTTGGATCTCATGTGGTCCAACCTCATACTCATTAATATAACTTAAATCAGACTTGATACAAGCTCCCAATAAGCCTATTTTGCTGCCCAAATCAAACCCATACATAGGCTAACATGATTTGGCGGAATGAACCATCAAAGAAATTGGATCAAACCTATCATCATGCACAAATCAAGATTGGCTAAAACTATCTTCTGTCAAAAATCCATCATGATCAAATGAAACATGAGCTCAATTTCAAGGTAAAACACAATCTTGATCGAATAATCTCTCCATCAAATCCAAGCACAAAACATAACTATTGGTAAGAAAGGAGTTGCATGCTCTACATAGAACGATGCAAATTGCATAGGAAATATGATGGTGTTTGCATTGTGACTATTTCTAGAAGTGTGGTGTCAACTCTATGTATTTTCAGAGAATTTATTAGTAAAGCAATGGAAATTTTGTGTGTGGAGGAGGTACGTGGCACCGTGTTTTGAATTTTCAAAACTAAAAAATATATTGAGTTATATGTGCCCTGAGTATAGTTTGTACAAGGAGGGAAAAAAAAAAAAAAAGGAGGGGAGGCCGCTAGAATTCATTCTTTTTAAATAATAATAAAAAAAGAAAGCCATGCACCATCAGCTAATGAACTAGGGTTCGTGCCAGTATTTAAAATTAGGATCGAGCATATAACAGATGTCTTGATCACCATCATAATTAGTGCATATAACAGATATGGAGCAGTTTCCTTTCCTGCAAGAGCGGTTCATATGCTCTCAAATTAAGATTTTATCTTTTTAAATCTGTAGCCATCTCTCAGCTAGCAATCAAATAACGCCATGCATGTAATTGTTATCTTTCTTTACAGAAAGAAGATGCTGTCAAGCTACCTATATATATATATATATACTGGAATTCGCTAAATAATTATGTCCATACAGTACAATCAATTTGGCTCCATATATATATATATATATATATATATATATTCTCCTTTTGAGAGATAGGATTAGCCTAACATATAATTAAAAATTTGTTATGGTCAAGTTTGTACTACTCTCTTTTTCCTTGTTGGCTTGCTGCTGCTGCTGCATCTCTGAGAGGTGATTTGTTAGTTTTTTGTTCATTAATTTTCCCTTTAATAATTGATCGCTGTGATCTGGAATGCATAGACGTTGAAGTGAGAGAAGTTTACTCTTTTTTCTTTCTTTTGGAAAAGCCTACTCTATCTGACCTTATTACTTAACTATATGTATTGCTTTTATATTTGACTAGTGATCATACATTATATTTAGTACTATCTATGATTTCGTGTGTTTTCTATCTTAGTGGCTTCCCTGCAGCCTTTTTTACCTCCCCATATATACTTACATACACGTTGTAGGTAAAAACCCTAAAAACCGAGTCTTCTTTACATCAGCAGGTGTGTGTGTTGTTGTCATTCATGTGGCAGAAACCTTAATCTTTTTAGTTTTTTTTTTTTTTTATCTGGATATATTGACATCCTTTTAAAAGATAAGACTAGTTTTGTTCGGGGTTCGTGACTGTCCCTCCCAATAAATATACTTTTTGAAAATCAAATTTGTGTTTTTATCTTTATAAAAATATAGCAGTGTTTTAACCGTTAGACTAACATTTCATTGATTATCTTTTTATTCTTCATAATTTTAGATTTAGTATTATATATATATATATATATATATATATATATATATATATATATATTGTGATGTGATGGCTGCTTATTTTCCTCGTTCGTGGGTTATTTCTAATTATTTTGAACAGAAAGTATGTGGTTATTTCTAATTAATTAGATAGAATAGATTGATACTAATCAACTGTTTTGAATATTTCATCGATTGAGTTGTAGTGCGACTCATTTTTCTATTATTTTATAATAATTTAAACTTATCAGATTTGAAAATTCTAAAATATTATCTTTATCGTTCAAACAATTAATTAAATGACCAATTAATAAAATAACATTTATATTGAATAATATTTATACTCCATTTATGTGTCTCTAGTCAATCTTGTTAATAATGAAAAATTGTAGCGTGACATCTTCTCCCTATTATTTTATATATAAAGATTTAAACTCATTTGTACAAGTGAGAGCAATCCATTCCCACGAAGCAATTTCAAACTTCAAAATATTTCTTTATCGTCCGAATAATTAAAAGAGCAATAAAATAAGATATTGAATTATGCTCCTTCTAGTCAATCTTGGTATTCTTGAGGTTTCTTTATACGCTATTTTTGTCAAGTCAATCGTCCTAGAATTAGTACTCTTTTTTATTTTATTTTATTTTATTTTTAATTTTTGGAAAAGCCTACTCTATCTGACCTTAACACTTAATTATATTGCTTTTATATTTGATTAGTGGCATAGTACTATGATTTCGTTTATGTTTATCAATAAAAACCTAAAAGTCATCATTAAAACATTGAAGCACACAACACGTAAAATATTGGGAATTGAAATAGTATTTTGACTTTTTATCCTTAGCAGAGGTTGCTACGTGAGATAATACTTTTTTTTTTCTACTTGACTTTATCAAATTCATTAAGGATAAATGAATATGTATATATTTTTTTAATATAGTAAAATAATTTAATTATTCTTAAGAATATATTTAAAATTAGGGTATAGTGGTGTGTCAGTATTTTTATATTTTGTTAGCACAATTAAATGACTGCATTACACTTCATAAAAAAAAAAAAAACAATAAACATCCAGGTGCTTCTTCGTAATTTTCTCTTGGCTTTTTAGTAACGAGTAATGTGAACAGGGGCAAGTTAATCTTTTAATAAAAATAAAAATAATTAAAAAAAATAACTGGGGTGTGATGTTCGTGCTCTTTTGGCGACGCATAGGCATTTCCTGTCACTCAAACGCCACCTTTTATGACAGTGTTGAAAATGTCACGCCGTCCTCTTCATAGTGTCACGATGGAGCAACGGTTTGGCTACAACGAACATTGTTTTCCTCCCTCTTTTCTCTCTGCTCACATTGAATTTTGCGTCGTCTCTTTCAAAAATTAAATTTGTCCTCCAATTTGTATTTGTATCAATTTCGATTCTTTTTCTTTAAATTGCTATTTGTTTTACTTTTAATGCTCTTTTCTATTGATTTTTTTTTCAATTTCATCCCTAAGAATTTTATTTAATTTAACTTTTGTATCTAATTTGATCCTCATTCTTTTGATTGCTATTTTTTTATTTTTTTAAATTTCATCCCTTATTGTTTTCTTTCATTTAGTGTTCGTACCAGATTTGATCCTCATTGTTTTGATTGTTATTTATTTTATTTTATTATTTTTTTTATGATTATGGATTTTACCGAGTCACTAGTTTTGAAGAGTAACCCAATTTAACTTATGTCTTTTTTTTTTTTAAATTTCATCTTTCGACATTAGGGCTCCGTTTGTTTGCAGGAAAGTTGTTTTCTTTTGGAAAGTGGGAAAGTGAATTCTTGAAAAGTAAATTATTTTCCGATGTTTGGTAGTGTTATGGAAAATGAACTGGAAAACACTTTCCAGTGTTTGGTTATGTTATTGAAAATGAACTGAAAAATAATTTATTAATGGATTAATTTTTTTTCAAGTTTATCTAATATATATAAATATTTAATATAAAATTTTATCACTTACAACAAAAGAATGAAATCTAAAAAGTATAATGATGAATTTTTTTATTATATCCTATATTTATATATAGCTTATTTTATAAAATATAACTATGTATGTCATATCATATTATAGAGAAATAACATTGTGAAATATTTCTTAGGTAAAACCTATTAATATATTTTTTTCAATTTTAAAAGCTTAAAATAAGTTTTTTTTTTTCATATGAAGAAAGCCAAATTCGTTTATGGTAAAAGTTAGATATTTGTGTTTTTTTTTTTATGAAGATTTTTTTAAAAGATAAATAAATACAAAAATATTTTGATGGGTTTTTTGGATAAAGATTTTTTTTTACGGTACAAGCAATTATCCCTTTAATATATATCAAATAAACATCAAGAAATAAATATAAATATCTAACATCAATCATAGTCATGCATAAATATTAAGTTTTGATATCATATACATACATATTAGTTCAAATTAACAAACATAAACATGCTAAACTAAATTAAACAAGTAAACATACTTGTCAAATAACAAACATATACTTTCTTATCATAGTCAAATCATCTTAGCAAGCAGGCCTGTAGTAGTGTTGGTTCACAAAATTCTGAACCCAAATTCCCCTCAAATTAGCATTTTTTTCCATAAATGCTTTTGCCAACATTTTATTTTGGACTAAGTGATCAAATGCATCTCCAAGAGTGATCTCATCAAAGCCTTCAATTTTCATCACTTATATAAACAGCGCATTAACATCAAGTTGATTTTTGCTGGGGCTTTGAATTGCAAATGTTACATCTCCAATCTATTTAGACAACTTTTCAACACCATCATCTTCATACATGCATTTCTCTTTCTGTGTTGCCTCTTTTGTGTACTAGAGGAAGATGTCTCTTTTCCCTTAGAAGTTTCTTCATATTCCCCTTTATTTTCAATTGAAATTGATTGCTCTTCAGTGTTCTCTTCTAAGTTGACATCAGCATATGATTTGGCATAATTTTTGATTGCCATGTCTTTTCCAACAACAATTGTCATTACCTCATACATGTCAAGTTTTTTGTTGAGATACTTGTCATGATTGGGATGTGCCTGTTCATAAAGTTTAGAATATGCAATTTTTTAGTTCCTTGTATAACATTTTAGAAACAAAAGTAAATATAAAAATTACAAATAGTATAATATTTATCATAACTTCTTCATCATATATATCTTTCGAAATTGTAATCATCTTCAAACAATCATCCCAGCCGAAGCCACTTTTATTTTTAAGTTTGGTTATTATTCCCCATTCTTTTTTCACAGTCTTGAGATGATTGTCCACATGCTTAGGCTCCCATTGCACGTTGAACTTTTGACTAATTTCTGTATATATACCAAAAAGACTAAAAAGATTTTCCATCAATTGATCTAAAACGACTCTTCAAAATATCAAACCCTCGCTTAATAGCGGTTCTCAATGAAGAGTGTCGAAGATTAAATAGCTCCTTTTCATTTTCTGGTGAACGTTCTGTAAACTTATTCAAGTGATATCGAACTCCACGAAAAGGAGAAATGATTCCTTTTCGAATACCGTAACTAGCATCACCAAGATAATATTTCTCTACAAATTAAAAAAAAAACCTACTACTATCTTTATCTAATAAGACATTTTATATGTTTATTGCATATAATACATACTTTATTATATATCTTCTGGAATTTTTAGACTATTAGGTCATAATGTATCACCTAAAATCCGTGAATCATGTGCACTTCCTTTCCAACCAGCTAAAACATATATAAATTTCAAATCAAAAGTTATAACTGCTAAAACATTTTGTGTTGTTCCTTCTTTTCGACCTCGAAACTTTCCTTGAATCTCAACAGGAACATTTGCAGTAACATGGGTATCATCAATTGCTTCCACACAATCTATATAAACATGAAAAAGTAATTGATAACCTTTTCTTCTAGATGTAATTAATTAATGTATAAAAATATTGGTATTGTTCTCATACCTTAAAATAAGGATAGAATCTTCGATTATTCATTATCTCTGCTGGAACTGTATCCTCTGGATCTTTAATAAAGTGTTTGTATAACTTAAGAACTGCTTTTAAAACAATTCTAATGTAACGATGGATAGTCTCATCAGATCTATAGTATATACCACTAATAAAATGAAATCTTTGGTTTTGGCCTACAATTTGTAAGAACACAATTACTTGCTCCCTAATAGACACATTTTGAGTTGATCGTAATAGATCACGACTTGTGAGAACATTACACAATCTATATAAGACAACAGGTTTCATACGAATTTGTTCAACGCAATGTCTATCACCTCGATTCAAAATGTTGTCAATATAGAATTCTCGTTGAGCAATTGTATTTATACGTGGTTCTCTTGGTATATAAATTCTATTTCTTTCTTGTTTAATAATAGCTACCCATATAGCTATCACAGTTACAGTTGTTCCTATACATGCTGCATGAATTATCTTACTATCCATAACATGAAAGTGAAGTTTTCTGATAACAAAACATAAAAATTTGGGGAAATAAATATTAAAAAAAGCATATAAAATACTTACACAATCAATACAATAAATTATGCTCAAAGAAGCTGACAATGTATAATAGTTATGGCAATGATATCTGATTCCCTAAACAAACAAGGTCTTAAAATATATTATTTAAGACCATAAAATTTAATTTCTCGATGATAAAACCCTTTTAAAAATTATACAATTCATAAGTTTGCAACGATCAATAGACATTGCGCAATGAAATCCATAATTACTGATATGGTCCTATAAATTTATCCATATATAACAAAATAATCAAACATTAATCATGAATTAATCAAAGCAAAATAAAACAAGCACATTTATAAATATAGCAAAATAAAGCAATAACTGTGGCAAAAATTACGCTTTTTCTATGGTGGAGGTGTTATCCATGTTTTTATGTTTTCTGTTCATTCCCCTTAAACTTCCTCTCGGTCTTGGTCGATTTCCCCTCTAATTCTCTAATTCCCTTATTCTCTCTCACCATTCCCTGTTCGTTCTCTAAAGTCCTTAACTTCCTCTCTCGGTTGTTCTCTCTTGGTTCTTTTTCTCTAATTCCCTGTTCTCTCTCGATTCTCTCTTGCCATTTCCCTGTTCTTTCTCTAATTCCTTAACTTCCTCTCTCTGTGCACAAAGAAGCAGGACAAAGATCAAAGATTCAAGTGGCAAGGGGCAAGGGGCAAGAGGGCTAGACCTTAAAGACCTGTTCCTCCTTCCAAGTTCTCCTCCCTCTCTCCCCTGGCTACATGTATTGATAACGTTGGGACTTGAAAAAAAAAGAGTAAGGGTTGTTCCTCAACAGATTTATTGATTCCCCTCTCCTTTTACTTTGCCTTTCTCTCTTTGTGCTTCCACCCGGGCATAATCCATTGGTTATGTTATGGAAACAGGAGTCTTTCTTTTAGAGGGGAGTGGATATGGTGGCTGGATCCAGGGATGGGGAAACAGGGTAGGGACTGGATGGGGAAGTTTGGGGATTTTGTTATCTGTGAATTTTTTTGGTTTGTTTGGTTACAAACATGAGCTGCCGAATCTTATGGAAAAAATATGCTTTTTATGGCTTGCTTGATGAATTTGGTTTGTTTTTTCTGTGAACTAGCTGAACGTGACGAGGTAAGATGAAGAAGAAAACTGTGTTATGGAAAAAATTTGACAGGTATAAGATTTATCATGGTTTATTTGAACAGCATGGAAAAAAACACAGAGAAACAATAGTTTTTTTCGGAACAGACACAACAAATTAAACAAGATCAAAGGAGTTTTTCCATAATTCTTACAGATGTAAACGAAGAAGATAAAAACATAAAGGAGATAATATAGAGAAATTTGAGGGAAAAAATACTTGAAATAAGAGGAATATCCAATTGTTCCAAAGATATGCTTCAATTGTTCCTACTTCAACTGTTTTTGGAAAGAGACTAAGAGAAGGGGAAGATGTGTTTTATGTAAAGATAGAAAAATGTTTTCCTTTCCTTGTCAAAAGGAAAACACTTTCCTGTGATGAAAGCAACTTTTTTCTTTTGATCGGAATTAACTTTCCCTTGACTAGCTTTCCGGATGGTTACCAAACATGAAAAAATGAGGAAAATGGATTCCAAGAATTTGTTTTCCTGGAAACAAACAAGGCATAGGTTATTAGACCTTGAGCTTCGTGAGTGCTTTCTTTTATGTAAAGTTATCATAATCTCATATCTCTAGTGACAGGTTAGTCGAGTTAATCTGAGTTGACTCGAGTTTTTTTTGCTTTATTTTTTGTAGGGTTATCTCGATCTCCTATTCCAGGTAGCAGGTTAGTCGAGTTAACCCAGGTTGACTCTAGTTTTGTTTTAGATGTTGTTTTCAGCTTTATCTTTCATTATTTAGTTTGTCTAAGAGTTGACCTCCATTATTTTATTTTATTTTTTATACGGGGTTATCTCGGTCTCATGATGAAGACATGAATTTAACATGTTGACTCGAGTCAGTTTTTTCTCCTTTTTAAATTTTTTTTTTCAATTTGTCCTTCAACATTTAATTTATTGGAAATTGAGCTATTTTTTTCTATTTTTCTTTTTATGAGATTATACTTTTCTTATTCAATTTTTGCTTTGATATAAAATAACATCATTGAGATCTTTTCAAAATATTTAGGGGTTTTCTTTTATAAAATTAGCAAACATTTTTTTTTATTGATCACTGGTTTTTTAATTATCGTTTGGTTTTTTAAATTATTTTATTAAATTAATCGAGATTATTAAACTTATTCGGATCATTAACCCGGATTTAAAATTTTTCTTTTCTAAAAAAAATTATTATTATTATTACCTGTACATCTTTTTATTATAATCTAAATTCATTAGTAGGTGTGAATGCAATCTCTTTGTACAAGAAGATTTTAAAATATTTTCTTTATCATCCAAATTATCAAGAGTATACAGTATTGTTTGAAATAACATCTCGAATTAATGAACCAGATATAGAATTGTGCTCGATTTCTGTGTCTCTTGTCAATCTTGGTATTCCTGTGGGGTTTCTTGACACCCTGTGGAAATCTTTTGGAATTGTTCACAAGACAAGTGAAGATAGATTGGATGGAAACAGTGACGGTAGGGGCCACTCTTTGATCATCCATTGATAAATGAAAAGAGAAGATGAGCTAAGATGAATCAACCAGCCAGCCAGCCAGCCAGCCAGCCAACCAACCCACCCACCTAGCCACCACGAGCCAGCCTTCCTGCTCGTGGCCTCATTTTATTCCACAATTTAGGATATCGAAATGCTCGGTGACAGGATGCCTACTTGGAATTCTTCTCCTAAGGCAGGAAAGCAACCTGAATAGACAAGAAAAAGGAAGTGGGAATTGTGAACATGGAAGATCGATTGGTGCAAGAAGTCTTACCAATGGAAGATCTGGGGAGAGACAATGGGAGAACAACACAATCTAATAGTTTCAAACATGTCCCAGGAAGGGGGCCCAGCTAGAACAACTGTCCAACACAAAAGCTTTGCTTAAGTAGAAAATAACATTAATTAATGACTTGATTCACCTGAAAACATATGCTTTTGGGGTATATAATATAAGGTTTGCTTGCTCTAAGAAGATATGCCAAGATCTCATCGAAGACTAATATTAGTATATATGCTCACGTCATTACCCACTTCCTATATTCCTTTGTTTAGCAACTACTCTCCTTAATTACTATTCTAATACCATTCCCAAAACATGGTCAAGATTAACATATTAAAAGCGTTGTTTTTTTTTTTTCTTTTTTAATTCGTGTGGGTGGGACTGGGAGGATAATTACAAAGAAGCTTCATCTGGTGCTGAGTAATAAATTACATTTCTACAGATCCCCACATTTTTAAAAGCATTATATTGAGACCTGTAGCTAGACTGTAGACTGTAGTGGATGGGACTAGGCACCCACAGCTATTATATTATATTTAGAGTTGTGTTGATAAGCTTCGGTAGAGGACAATACATAAATCCACTTACTCATTATAATAGTTTACAACAATAGTAGTAGAAGTAATAAAAAAAACCTTAATTTAATTCTATATATATATATATATATATTCATTTTCAATTCAGTCTTAAACTTATAGTTTTTATCAATTTGAATTCAGATGTTTTAAAAACAATTCTCCATCATATCTTTCTATTACTGTTTATCAATATTTTCATTAAATTTATTCAAATTAATGCCATTTTAGCGAGCCAGTAGATCAAAAACATAAAATATATGCATTAAACTAAATTCCAATTTCTTTCTTTGACTTTTGTTAATATGTTATATAATTAATAACCTGTAATTGATCCTTTCTTTGGAATATATGCTTTAACGTCCAAGTGGCACTGCAATTGTATGATATTATATGTTTAAAATTGCTCCCAGGCCATGGAATTCCTCGTTAAAAAAAAGCACACTGAATCCTCTTTGATGGAGAAAGCTTGAGGTGTATCTACTATAAAATGCAAAAATATACGTAATTCAAAAAATAAATATTGCATGAGCTAGACGGCTTCTGATCTAATCTGACTTTTCTTTTCGTGTCTTTTTTAATTGCATGTTTATGGTATTCATGATTATTATAAAATTGTTCCTGTTTGAGATGCAATGCATTGTTGGAAACCATAGAGTTTACTATATAAGGAAGAGAAGCCAAAGTATTAAATATCGATCGGTGCAGATATTAGCTCTGCAAAATTAATTATATCCATTTTTTTTTCTTTCTAAATTCAAGGGAGAAAGATGGAAAAGGAAGGATCTAACATGTTTTCTTCCATACTGGATGGAGATCAAAATGGCCATTCTGCCCAATCCTGTACAGTCGAGAAGAAGCTCAGATTATTTGGATTCGAGCTGAATCCATGCAAGAATAACGAGAGTTGCGTGAAAGGGTGTGTGGAAGGAGATCATGAGAGTGTGAATTCGTCAAATACCGTATTGTCATCTGAAAGGGAAAAACCTGTCAAGGAGAAAAGCTCTAGTTCGGGTCATCATGGGCCAGCAGATGATAAGAAGTTTGAGTGCCAGTATTGTTTCAAGGAGTTTGCAAATTCACAGGCATTGGGGGGTCATCAAAATGCCCATAAGAAAGAAAGACTGAAGAAGAAGAGATTGCAGCTTCAAGCCAGGAAGGCAAGCCTCAGCTGTTACCTTCAGCCTTACCAGAATAACCCGAGTTACAATTATCAATATGGCTCCAGTACTACTCCATGGTTCTTCGATCCCTCCTGCTCTACTACTCCTGATCAGTTCACGCTCTATGAGGAGTCTCAGATTAGTTTCAATCCATGCGAGGATTCCCACCTTAATGATTCTCAGATATCAAATTGGCATGCTGTTCCGGCTCAGGTGATCCCTTTCCAACAAGATACTCGTTACAAGTTCACTTTCACGCATGCCGATCAGAGATCCAGAGATTACAAGCCTTCTCCTTTGCTTGCTTCCAAGAAAACCTGTAAATCTGCGGATCTTCAGTTAGACCTCAGCTTGCAATCAAATATTCAAAGCTCCTCGAGGACAGGGATATAAAATGTTCCTGTACAGGTAAATAGCCCTTTGCCTTCTCCAGTAATATGAACTAATTCTTTGTACTCTCAATTAATTGGGAAAAAAAAAGAAGAAAAACCCATCATAGGCTAATAGGCTTGTAGCTTAAGAGATAGCCGAGTCATATTAAGAGGATTGGATTGAGAAATCATACATCTACAGCTCAGTTTCACCATATGATCGAGAAAGCCCACGATCACATGATGTATTTGTACATGTACTAGCAAATACTGAAGGAAAGCTCATAGATTAATTGTATGGTGAAACATTTTCAGGTTGGCTAGCAAAAGTATCTTAGAATTTGGCCTCCATCTTAAGTTTGGCAGGCGCCATGAGCTAGCCCAGATTTTCATGTCTTTTGAAAGTTCAGAACTACTCAGTTTACTACCCACACACACAGATGCGGTTGAAGATGAGAGCCAAATCTCATAATTCCAGACTTCTTTCATCAGGGGCAAGGCAATAACATGAACAGATTACGTGTAATTTGCAGATGCACGGATTTAGGTTTACCCCACATATATTTCCCATCCAGTTTACTGCTTCTCTTCTTTCATTCCACGTTTCGAAGATTATTATTATTATTATTGGAATAGGATAAATTGCAATAATTGAGCTATCCTAAAACTAATTGTAGCAATCAACTTACATATAATATTTAATTATTGAAGTCCACTATGATTTATTGTAGTATTAAACGACTTTATATGCGATCCAGCATTGGTTTGAATGATTCATCGTATCCAACTCAATTGCTCAAACTTAAGAGGGCCGTTGGTTTGTATAAGAGAGTGCCTACTTGTTTGAACTCTCAAGGCACACGACATGCACATTAAAAACTATCAAGTATGGACTTTATGCTAATCTTTATATATATATTGTGAATTTTGCACATGTAAGCTCACCCAGATGTACAGACAAGCTTATTTTCACATCATATCAAGAGTAGCTTTGATTACTTACTGTATTTTCTTGTGCTCTTACAAGCATCCTTACTGGGCTGGATGCCACTTAGATGTAGAACTCGTAATTAATATGTATATAAATACGTACGGTAATCAACTCCACCATCTTTGTTGTGGGGATCCAGGTCTTCCTTTCACTCAAAAATAGTTATTCAAGAGGACTGCAATATGAAAAGATAGAAGATTCTGGTAATAAAATAACACCTATGGAGAAAAACCATAACAGGCCTTGCATCGAGAAAAACCATCTTTCTTCATTAAGATAAACCATAACACCTAAACTTTATTGAGCATAATTTAACTACGGTTGTTACCGATTATCTCCTAGAATTATATATTCAATCCGTTCTTATATATAAAACATAAAATCCACAGCTAGCCGACATTTAGTAAAAAATCTACCATGTAAAATTAAATGAGTTGGTGGTCTATACATTTGCATTGGACACGCTTTTACAGATCATTATAGATTATAATAATGATTTTATTTATTTATTTTCGTCTACATGTGTTTTTTTCAATTGCATCCTTCTCTTTTCATATTATTAAAGTTCATATAGTGCTTCTTAAGTGATTTCAAGTGTGCAGAACTGAAAGGAAACTTACTTGTAAAGTAAGAATGTTTTATTTTTTATTCTTAGATCAATTACTTCAATGTCATTTTAATTACCAGAACCAAAATGATATTCAACAGTACGAACATTTTTATAAATCTTGTTAAGTTAATGTAGAGAGTTCAAGATGCGTGAAGAGAAAGAGAATTATTCTTCCAACAAATGAAAACTTATACCTTCGTATGGGTTATTTTCCTATTTATATAAGTACAAGAAGCGGTTACTTCATTTAGTAACCCTTCTAAATACCTGGACCAGGTTCATCCCATATCAAGGTTGTTAAAATCACGATTTTACGAGTTAATATATGCTTAACATGCGAAATCATTCTAAAAACTCGAAAATGAGTGAAATCATGTAAAATCGCGATTTCACCACCGATTGAACGATTTTATCATAGAACATAAAATGTCATTACTGTTGGCATTCCTTCGGGTGTCTAGCGACTACTGGACTATTGCTATTACTGAACAAAAACAAAATCATGTTCTGTCAATCTTTACTTCTTTCACTTTCATTCCCACTATCCCATACACATAGAACAAAACTGAAATCCTTAAATTTCTAAATCCTTAGTCTCTTTCTCTCAGCTTTCCAACAATCAACCACCACCAGGCACCAACAACCCTCTTTTTTTTTCCATCATCGACGGCGTCTAAAAAACCAGCTACCGTGAGATCCAGGCTCTAGACTACAACAACGGCGTCTCTTAAGTCTCCACCAAGTAAGTTAATATGTCCATCTTTTTTCACCTCCTGCAAAACGCATCATGATCTAGAGTGCACACTGTTAATTATTTCTTACTCTGTTTTTCACCTCTTGCGGAGCACTAGGAAAAATACATGGCTACTGTAGTTAAAAGATTTGCAAAGCCCTTTTCAGTGGCGCCTAGTGAAAAACACAACTAATGTTACATAAATCAACATTTATTTGCATCTCTATTGTCCACCTTTTTTATATGTTGATCTCGTGCATGCTCTGTCTTGTGTTTGAATAGATATCATGTGTGTATAGATTTTAGATAGCTTAGGACTTAAGAGCTTATTCTGTTGTAGCTTAACATTACTCCATGTCCATTCTTCACTAGTTCCCAGCTTCTAGCTCCATGTTTCTTTGGAGTGTTAGATCCTTCTACATGGATTCAATCTAGACATAATTCTAGATGTATTTTCTAAAGGATCTAACCTACAAACCATTGGTTCACCTTTTTAGTAACCCTGATGTGGACCAGCCTAGAAACACCAGCAAGGACCAATTACATGTTCCAAATGGTCCAATGACTCGGTCCAAGACAAAGGCATTGAAAGAGGCATTGAAAGGCGTCCAACATAACCTTATTTGGGCCATGGACATGGACATTATGCTTCAGAGTGTCCAAACAAGAGAATCATGATGATTAGAGATAATGGTGATATGGAATCTGAAAGTGACACATCTGATTGTGAAGGCATGCCACCATTGGAGGATAGTGATGGGGATGAGTTAGCATTACCGGTT
>Ga0325401_1000731_pt1 | contig 25149 bp, 25 predicted proteins | sample PopdelMetagenome_FD_205666 | JGI IMG/M metagenome (GOLD analysis project Ga0325401, IMG submission 205666) | Populus deltoides microbial communities from Bellville, Georgia, United States - Xylem-PdKOR-R2 | ecosystem: Host-associated > Plants > Phyllosphere > Stem > Wood/Secondary xylem | place...
CGCGACGCCGCAGCTGCTCTCCCTCGAGTGCTGGGGCGGGGCGACCTACGACGTCGCCCTGCGCTTCCTGTCCGAGGACCCGTGGGAGCGGCTCGCCGCGCTGCGCCAGGCCGTGCCCAACGTCTGCCTGCAGATGTTGCTGCGCGGTCGCAACACCGTCGGCTACACGCCCTACCCCACCGAGGTGACGAGGGCGTTCGTCCAGGAGGCGGCGGCCACCGGGCTCGACGTGTTCCGCATCTTCGACGCCCTCAACGACGTCGAGCAGATGCGTCCGGCGATCGAGGCCGTGCGCGAGACCGGCACGACGCTGGCCGAGGTCGCGCTCTGCTACACCGGCGACCTGCACGACCCGGCCGAGCAGGTCTACACGCTCGACTACTACCTGCGCCTGGCCGAGCAGATCGTCGACGCGGGCGCCCACGTGCTGGCGATCAAGGACATGGCCGGACTGCTCCGCGCACCGGCCGCGCGCACCCTGGTCACCGCGCTGCGCGAGCGCTTCGACCTGCCGGTGCACCTGCACACCCACGACACCCCGGGCGGCCAGCTCGGCACCCTGCTGGCGGCGATCGACGCCGGCGTCGACGCGGTCGACGCGGCCTGCGCCGCCGTCGCCGGCACCACGTCGCAGCCCGCGCTCTCCGCGCTCGTCTCGGGCACCGACCACTCCGAGCGGGAGACCGGCCTCTCGCTCGACGCGGTCAACTCCTTCGAGCCCTACTGGGAGGCCGTGCGCCGCGTCTACGCGCCGTTCGAGTCGGGCCTTCCCGCGCCGACCGGCCGCGTCTACACCCACGAGATCCCGGGCGGCCAGCTCAGCAACCTGCGCCAGCAGGCGATCGCGCTCGGCCTGGGCGAGAAGTTCGAGCAGGTCGAGGACATGTACGCCGCGGCCGACCGCATCCTCGGCCACATCGTCAAGGTCACGCCCTCGTCCAAGGTCGTCGGCGACCTGGCGCTGGCCCTCGTCGGCCTCGGCGCCGACCCCGAGGAGTTCGCGGCCGACCCGCAGCGCTTCGACGTGCCGGACTCGGTGATCGGCTTCCTGCACGGCGAGCTCGGCGACCCGCCGGGCGGCTGGCCCGAGCCGTTCCGCACCCGCGCGCTCGAGGGCCGCTCGTGGACCCCGCCGGACTCCGACCTGAGCGCCGAGCAGTCCGAGGCCCTCGCCGGCGACTCCTCACGGCTGCGCCGCGAGACCCTCAACCAGCTGCTCTTCCCCGGCCCGACGCGCACCTTCCAGGAGTCGCGCGAGACCTACGGCGACCTCACGGTCCTGCCGACCGTCGACTTCCTCTACGGCCTGCGCCGCGGCGAGGAGCACGAGGTGACGCTCGAGGAGGGCAAGACCGTCATCTTCGGCCTGCAGGCGATCAGCGACCCCGACGAGCGCGGCTACCGCACCGTGATGGCCACGATCAACGGCCAGATGCGCCCCGTCTCGGTGCGCGACCGGGCGGTCGCCTCCGAGGTGGCGGTGGCCGAGAAGGCCGACCCGGCCAAGCCGGGCCAGGTCGCGGCGCCGTTCCAGGGTGTCGTCACGGTCTCGGTGGTCGAGGGCGACACGGTGGCGGCGGGCGACACGGTCGCGACGATCGAGGCGATGAAGATGGAGGCCTCGATCACGGCCCCGGTCTCCGGCACCGTCCAGCGCCTCGCCGTCTCGGGCACCCAGGCCGTCGAGGGCGGTGACCTGGTGGTCGTGCTGGGCTGAGGCGGTCACCCGGGGTCGGTGGCGCCACGCCACCTGCGTGTCACCTCACGGCGAGGGAGAACCACGTCGAGCGCAGCCCGAAGCGGAAGCGGAAGTCGTCGCCGCTCACGGTGACCGCGCCCGACGTGCCCGTCAGCGTGACCGAGGTCGCGCGGCGGCCGCCCGCGTCACGCACGAGCGAGACCCGGGTCAGCCGGCCCAGCTGCGGCCACGCCTGCTCGACGGCGGTGCGGGTGAGCGAGGCGCTCCAGGCGGCGTTGGGGTTGGCCGAGGTCGCCTCGTAGGGGTCGGCCTGGGCGACGAGGTACGCCGCCGAGCCGACCGCGCTCCAGCCGCCGTTGCTGGAGGAGAACTGGGTGAACGCCGGCTCGCCCTGGTAGGTCACGACCTGGCGCCGGGTGGCGCGGACGGCCGCGTCGGAGGCGGGGTGCTCGACCGCCACGCCGCGGTAGACCTGGCAGGAGGTCGTGTCGCAGGTGTCGGCAACCGCGCCGCTCGCCGCGGCGCGCTCCCATGCGGCGTACGTGCGCGCGGCGACGGCCTGCGCCTGCACGGCGGCCGCCGGCCACTGGGGTGGCACCTCGGACGGCACCACCCCGCGCAGGTAGGACTCGAGCGGGAGCACGTTGAGGGTGGTGCCGCCGACGGTGCGCAGCGCGCCGCGGTAGGCCGCCGAACCGCCGCCCGGCAGACGCAGCGTCACCGGCTCGCCGCCCGCGCTCACCTCGGCCGCGCCGCGCACCGCGCGCAGCGTGCGCCAGCCCCCGGCGGTCGCGAACCGGACCCGGGTGCGAGCACCGTGCGGCACGAGCTTCCACCGGGTCGCCGCCGGACGCAGCCGGTCGAGCTCGTAGGTGCGGCCGCCGTCGAGGCGCCGCAGCCGCAGCCCCGCCCGGGCGTCGACGGTCAGCGACCGCTTGGTCGCCGCCGTCAGCTGCACCCGGATCGGGCCGCGGGCCTCGCCCAGCTGCGTCCCGGGGTAGTAGAAGCCCACGATCTGCGCCCAGCCGAGCCCCTGCGCAGCCGCCCCCTTGGCGCCGTACTGCGACATCCCACGGCCGTGGCCGTAGCCCTGCCCGCTCAGCGCCAGCGTCGTCGCCCCCGCACCCACCGGCACGTCCTCGGCGTACGACGGCACGCCGGTCAGGCCCACGAGGGCCACCGCCAGCGCTGCCACCGACGCGGTCCGGCCCAGCCACGAGGTGCGCACGGCTCCACGGTAGGCGGTCGCCACTGCAGGAGAGAGTGGTTTCGAGACAGGACTTCGTCCTTCCTCAATCACCGGAGGGGACAGGACTTCGTCCTTCCTCGACCACCTGAAGTCGACCACCGCTGGTTGAGGAGGCGCGCCAGCGCCGTCTCGAAACCACCCCACGCCGACAGCGACGCTCAGTACTCGGTGCTGGTCAGGTCGAGCCCGCTGCGCTCGCGCCACTCGGCCACGCTCGCGCTGGTCGAGCCGTCGTCGTAGCTGGCGAAGACCGGCCCGGTGAAGTGCAGCCGGTTGCCGTCGATGGTGATGCCCTCGGCGACCGGGTCCACCGCGAGGTGGTAGATCTTCTGCCACTGGCTGATGGTGTTGCCGGCGATGGTGAGGCCCTGCACGCCGGCGGAGAACTCGTCACCGGTGTCGATGACGAAGACCCACCAGTCCACCTCGAGGAACTCGTTGCCGGTGATCTGCATGCCGGTCGCGCAGCGCAGGATCAGCCCCTTCGACCACCGCACCCCGCCGGGGGGACGGCCGGTCGCGGTGTTGCCCGTGAAGGTGTTGTCGACGCAGGCGCCACCGGCGCCGGTGCCGGTCTCGAGCACGTTCTCGTTGCCGTCGAGGGTGTTGCCGTGGATGCGCAGGTGCGAGGCGTTGTAGATCTCGAAGGCGCCGCCGTCGGTCTCGTAGTCCGAGGAGGGCCCGGCGTTGCCGCTGATGACGTTGGCGGTCGCCACGGGTCCGGGAGCGGAGCTCAGGTTGGTGAAGGAGATCGCGCTCGCGCCGTAGTCGTCGTTGCCGCCGACGGTGTTGCGGATGACGACGTCGTTGTCGTGGATGGTGTTGGCGAAGACCTCGGCGGCGCGGCCACCGCCGTTGAAGTAGATGCCGGCGCCGTTGCCCGAGATGTCGTTGCCGACCAGGTGCGACTCGTCGGCGCCGCGCACGAAGATGCCGTAGCAGCCGAACGGCAGCCCGGCGGTGTTGGTGCTGCGGCTGTCGCGCACGGTCGTGGACCGCACCGTGGCGTTGGTCGCCGCTGCGTCGATGCGCACCCCGCTGCTGCCGTTCTCCTCGAACCCGCCGCGCGGTGAGGACTGCGGGACGCAACCGGTGACGGTGAGCCCGGAGACGGTCACGTCGCGGGCCGCGATGCGCACGACGTCCTGGGCGCCGGGCGCGCCCCGGACCACGACGCCCGGCTCGCCACCGGCGGTGACCGTCTGCCCGGGCCGGGTGACCGTGAACGGCGCGTAGCTGCCCGGCGCGACGCTGATCGTCGCGCCCGGCGGCGCGGTGCGCACCGCCCGGGCGATCGAGCGCCACGGCCGGCCGCGCGAGCCGGGCCCGGTGTCGCTGCCCTCCGGGTCGACGTACCAGGTCGAGCCCGAGCCGGCGTAGCCCGCCGCGTCGGGGTCGAGGCCGGCGACAGCCTCCGGGTCGGCGACGTCGCCGAGGTCGTCGGGGTCGTCGAGATCGAGGTCGTGCGGGAACGCGCCCGCGTCGACGGCGCCGTACGCCGCGGCCCAGGGGCCGGCGTCCTCGGCGGTCCAGACCCGCTCCAGGTCGGTGCGGGCCGACACCGGTGCGGACACGCCCACGGCTGTCAGGAGCGCGACGGCACCTGTCAGCAGGGCCGTCAGCGGTCGGACGCGACTCGCGCGTCGTGCGTGCAGGTGCGTGCGCACCATGGTGCCTCCCCGTGTCGGCCCTGGTGAGCCTAGGGCGAGGAGAGGTGGTCTGGACATGGCCCAAGGGGTGGCTCCCCGTCGGGCGGACGGACGGCAGGTGCGCCGCGTGGGCCTACTGCTCGACGCGGAAGTGGTGCAGCCGCCGGGCCGCCTCGGCGACCGAGCCGCTCATCGAGGGGTAGACGGTGAACGCCTGGGCGAGCTGGTCGGCGGTGAGCGACTCCGCCACGGCGAGCGCGACGGGGTGGATCAGCTCGCTGGCCCGGGGACCGACGACGACGCCGCCCACCACGATGCCGGTGCCGGGGCGGCACACGAGCTTGACGAACCCGTCGTGCACGCCCTGCATCTTGGCCCGCGGGTTGCCCGACAGCGGGAGCGAGACGACCTCGGCCTGGATGTCGCCGGCGTCGACGGCCTGCTGCGACCAGCCGACGGTGGCGATCTCCGGGGCGGTGAAGACGTTGGAGGAGACCTGCTTGAGGTCGAGCGGCTGCACCGCGTCGCCGAGCAGGTGCCACATGGCGATGCGGCCCTGCTTGGCCGCGACCGAGGCGAGCATCAGCACGCCGGTGCAGTCGCCCGCGGCGTAGACGCCGCGCGCGGAGGTGCGGCTGACCCGGTCGACGGCGACGAAGCCGCCGTCCTTGAGCGCCACCCCGGCTTCCTCGAGGCCCATGTCGGCGGTGTTGGGCACCGAGCCGAGGGCGAGGATGCAGTGCGAGCCCTGCACCGAGCGGCCATCGGTGAGGGTGACGGTGACGACGTCGCCGTCGCGAGTCACCGACTCCATCCGCGACCTGCTCAGCACGTTCATGCCGCGTCGGGTGAGGACGTCCTCGAGCACGCCGGACGCGTCGGCGTCCTCGCCGGGCAGCACCCGGTCGCGCGAGGACACGAGGGTGACCGGTATGCCGAGGTTGAGGTAGGCGCTGGCGAACTCGGCGCCGGTGACGCCGGAGCCGACCACGATGAGCTCGGTCGGCACCTCGGTGAGGTCGTAGACCTGCTCCCAGGTGAGGATCCGCTCGCCGTCGGGCCGGGCGGTCGGCAGGGTGCGCGGCGCCGCCCCCGTGGCGAGCAGCACGGCGTCGGCCCCGAGGGTCTCCTGGGAGCCGTCGGGCTTCGTGACGACCACCCGGTCCGGTCCGTCCAGGCTGCCGCGACCCTGCACGAGGGTGACCCCGTCGCGGTCCAGGCGCCGGGCGATGTCGGAGGACTGCTCGGCCGCGAGGGCCTTGACCCGGGCGTTGACCCGGCCGAGGTCGACGCGGATCGAGGTCGCCGCGTCGCCCTCGTGGTCGGTGAAGTCGAGCCCCAGCTCGGCCGCGCCGCCCAGCTCGCTCATCACCTCGGCGGTGGCGATCAGCGTCTTGCTGGGCACGCAGTCGGTGAGGACGGCCGAACCGCCGAGGCCGTCGGTGTCGACGATGGTCACCTCGGCACCGGCCTGGGCCGCCACGTGGGCGGCCTCGTAGCCGCCCGGTCCGCCACCGATGATGACGACGCGCTCTGCCACTGCTGGGTCCTTCCCTCAGGTCCTACCGGTGCGCCGCCCGGATCTCGACATCTGTCGCGCGGCTTCGTCCCTCAGCCGTGTCGACTGCTCGATCTGCGACGGCGGACGCGTCGAGCTCGTACCTCGCTCGCCGCTGCCGTCACAGGTTGATCATGTGACCGGCGATGCCCTCGACGGCCTCCTTCATCGCCTCCGACAGCGTCGGGTGCGCGAAGACGTTGCGGGCGACCTCGTCGGCGGTGAGGTCCCACATCTGCGCCAGCGTCAGGGCGGGCAGCAGCTCGGTGACCTCGGGGCCGATCATGTGGGCACCGATGATCTCGTTGTGCTCGGCGTCGGCGACGATCTTGACGAAGCCGACGCCCTCGGCCATGCCGCGGGCCTTGCCGTTGGCGGAGAACGGGAACTGCGAGACCTTGACGTCGTAGCCCTTCTCCTCGGCCTGCGCCTGGGAGTAGCCGAACGACGCGATCTGCGGCTGGCAGAACGTCGCCCGCGGGATCATGTCGAAGTCGATCTCCTGGGTCTCGGCGCCCGCGATCGTCTCGGCCGCCACGACGCCCATCGCCTCGGCCGTGTGGGCGAGCATCAGCTTGCCAGTCACGTCGCCGATGGCGTAGACGCCCTCGACGCTGGTGCGCCCGCGCTCGTCGACCGCGATCGCACCGCGCTCGGTGAGCTCGACGCCGGTCGCGTCGAGGCCGTAGCCGTCGATGCGGGGGGCGAAGCCGAACGCCGCCATGAACTTGTCGGCCTCCAGCACCTGGCTGTCGCCGCCGGCGGCCGGGCTGACGGTGACCCTGACGCCCGAGCCGGTGTCCTCGACGTCGTCGACCTTGGTCGAGAGCAGGACCTTCACGCCGAGCTTCTTGTACTGCTTGAGCAGCTCCTTGGACACGTCGGCGTCCTCGGTCGGCACCATGCGGTCGAGGAACTCCACGATCGTCACGTCGACGCCGAAGTTCTTCATGACGTAGGCGAACTCCACGCCGATGGCGCCCGAGCCGCCGATGACGATGGAGGAGGGCAGCTCGCTGTCGAGGATCTGCTCCTCGTAGGTGACGAGGTTCTCGCTCACCGACATCCCGGGCAGCATCCGCACCTTGGCGCCGGTGGCGATGATCAGCTCGTCGCAGGTGTAGGCGGCGACGTTGCCGTCGCGGTCCTCGACGTTGAGCCCGTGGCCCCCGTCGCGGGCGCCGGTCAGCGTGCCCCAGCCGTCGACCTCGGTGATCTTGTTCTTCTTCATCAGGTAGTGCACGCCCTTGGCGCTGGCCTCGGCGACGCCGCGGCTGCGCTGGTGGGTCGGGCCGTACGCCATCGTGGCGTCGCCCTCGATCCCGAACGTCTTCTTCTCGTGCGTGATGATGTGGGAGATCTCGGCGTTGCGGAGCAGCGCCTTCGACGGGATGCAGCCGACGTTGAGGCACACCCCGCCCCAGTACTTCTCCTCGACGACCGCGACGGTCTTGCCGAGCTGGCTCAGGCGGATGGCCGCGACGTAGCCGCCGGGGCCGGCGCCGAGGACGATGACATCGAAGTGGCTGGTCTCGCTCACGTTCACACAGTAGTGCCGTGACGCAGGACACCGAGGACCGCGTCTACCCTGCTGCTCGTGACCCTCTACGCGGCGTACGGGACGAACCTCGACCCGGCGCGCATGGGTGAGCGCTGCCCGCACTCCCCGCTGTCCACCACCGGGTGGCTCAGCGGGTGGCGGCTGACCTTCGGCGGCGAGGAGCACGGCTGGGACGGCGCCCTCGCCACGATCGTCCAGGACCCCTTCGACCAGGTCTACGTCGCGGTCTACGACGTCACGCCCGAGGACGAGGCGCACCTCGACACCTGGGAGTCGGCCGACTCCGGGCTCTACCGCAAGACCAAGGTGCGGGTCTCCTCGATGAGCGGCGAGCAGGTCGTGTGGACCTACGTCCTCGACGCCTACGAGGGCGGCCTGCCCTCGGCGTCCTACCTCGGTGTGCTGGCCGACGCGGCCGAGGCGTCCAGCGCCCCCTCCGACTACGTCGCCGCGCTGCGGCGGCGTCCCTGTCGCTCGACGGGGCTCTGAGGTCCTACGCTCGCCCGGTGAGTGAGCCGACCCACCCCCAGACGTCGCCGTACGACCTCGCCGAGCAGGCCGCGCAGCGCCTGGCCGAGCTGACCGGCACCGAGCACCACGACGTCGCGCTGGTGCTCGGCTCGGGCTGGCTGCCGGCCGCCGACATGCTGGGCGAGACCCTGGCCGAGCTCGAGACGACCGACCTGCCGGGGTTCAGCGCCGCGGCGGTCGCCGGCCACTCCGGCAGGATCCGCTCGGTCCAGGCGGGCGAGCACCGGGCGCTCGTGTTCCTGAGCCGCACCCACTACTACGAGGGCCGCGGCGTCGACGCCGTCGTGCACGGGGTGCGCACCGCCGCCCGGGCCGGGTGCCGCACGATCGTGCTCACCAACGGCTGCGGCGGGCTGAAGGAGACCTGGACCCCCGGCACGCCCGTGCTGATCAGCGACCACATCAACCTCACCGGCCGCTCGCCCATCGTGGGGGCCAACTTCGTCGACCTCACCGACCTCTACAGCTCGCGGCTGCGGGCGCTGTGCCGCGAGGTCGAGCCGTCCCTCGACGAGGGGGTCTACGTGCAGTTCCCCGGCCCGCACTACGAGACCCCCGCCGAGATCGGGATGGTCCGGGCGATCGGCGGTCACCTCGTCGGCATGAGCACCACCCTCGAGGCCATCGCGGCCCGTGAGGCCGGCATGGAGGTGCTCGGCATCAGCCTGGTCACCAACCTGGCCGCCGGCATCGGCGGCGAGCCGCTGAACCACGAGGAGGTGCTCGCCGCCGGCCGGTCCGCCGCGGAGCGGATGGGCGGCCTGCTGTCCCGGGTGGTGCCGCGCCTGTGACGACCCCCGCCGGGGCCGAGACCCGCCGCAAGCTGGTCGAGACGGCCACCCGCGCCTTCGCCGAGGACGGCATCGAGCGCGCCTCGCTGCTCGACATCGCGCGTCGCGCCGGACAGCGCAACCGCGGCGCGGTGCACTACCACTTCGGCTCACGCACGGGCATCCTCGCCGTCGTCCTCGAGGCGCACGTCGGCTTCCTCCGCGAGCGCCACACCGCGCTCCTCGAGTCCGCCCTCGCCACGCCGCACGACGGCCCGGGGGCACCGCTCGGCCCGGTGCTCGAGGCCCTGATCCGGCCCTGCGTCGACCTGGCCGACCGGGACTGGGAGGGCCGCTGCTTCCTCGTGATCGTCGCCGAGATCGTCGGGGCCGACGAGGCCTCGATCGACCCCACCATCCGCGAGGTCATGGGCCGCACCGGCGGCCAGGCGGTCTTCGACGAGCTCGAGAAGCGCCTCCCGGAGCTGCCCGACGACCTGCGCCTCGAGCGCCTCGCGCTCATGACGACGTTCGTGCTCCGCGCCGTCGCCGACCGCGCCCAGGCCGCCGAGCAGCCGCAGGCGCGCGCCCAGCTGGACGACGACCGGTTCACCGCCAACCTCGTCGCGATGGTCGCGGGGATGCTGAGCGCCCCCGCGCCGTGACCCCCGTCTCGCCCGCTCTCTAGAGTCCGAGCATGCGAGTCCTCGTCACCGGCGCGGCCGGCAGCATCGGCCAGGTCGTCACCCCCGCGCTGCTCGAGCGCGGCCACGAGGTCGTCGGCCTCGACCGCGTGCCGGCGCCCGACCACGGCGACCTGCCGTGGCACACCCTCGACTGCGCCGACCCGGACGCCGTCGCCGCCGTGTTCGCCGAGCAGTCCGCCGACCAGCCCCTCGACGCGGTCGTGCACCTCGCGGGCCACCCCGGTGAGGCGTCCCTGCCGGAGTCGCTCACCTCGCACGTGGTCACCACCGCCGCGCTCCTCGACGCGATGGTGGAGCACGGCGTGGCCCGGCTCGTCTACGCGAGCAGCAACCACGCCGTGGGCCGCACGCCCCGACGCGACCTGCCCCGCGACCTGCTGGAGGTCACGACCCGGCCGCGACCCGACACGTTCTACGGCGTCGGCAAGGTGGCGGCGGAGGCCCTGATGAGCCTCTACGCCGACCGCTACGGCCTCGACGTCGTGGCCTGCCGGATCGGCTCGTTCCTCCCGGAGCCGACCACCGTGCGCAACCTCTCGACCTGGCTGTCGCACGACGACTGCGTGCGGATGGTCGAGGCCTCGCTCACCGCCCCGGCGCCCGGCTTCGCGGTCCTCTACGGCGTCTCGGCCAACACCCGCGGCTGGTGGGACCTCACGCCCGGCCGCGCGCTGGGCTACGACCCCCTCGACGACGCCGAGGCCTGGGCCGACCGGATCGAGGCCCGGTCGGCGGACGACCTGGAGGCCGCGCACGTCGGCGGCCCCTTCGCCGGCGAAGAGTTCTACCGCCCGGCGCTCGACAGGGCTTGACCTGGAGTGCGCTCCAGGTCCGACACTGGGGCGTGACCACCTCGCCCAGCGCGACCGCACTCTCCATCGCCGAGGCCGCCGAGCGCACCGGCCTCAGCGTCGACACCCTGCGCTACTACGAGCGCGACGGCCTGATGCTGCACCCGGTGCCCCGTACCTCCTCGGGCCACCGCGCCTACGGCCCCGACGAGCTGCGCTGGGTCACCATGGTCACCCGGCTCCGCTCGACCGGCATGCCGATCCGCGACGTGCGCCGCTACGCCGCCCTGGTGCGTGCGGGCGAGGGCAACGAGGCCGAGCGGCTGGCCCTGCTGCAGGCCCACCGCCAGGTCGTGCTCGCCCGGCTCGCCGAGGTGCAGGACCACCTCGGCGCGATCGACCACAAGATCGGCATCTACACCGACGCGGTCTCCACGGCGGCCTGAGCGCTCGGCCCGCAGCGCTCGGCCCTGAACGCTCGGCCTGGAGCGCTTGACCTGGAGCGCACTCCAGGGAGTTCAGTGGGAGCCATGACCACCACCCGCACCCTCGGCACCACGTCCGCCCTGACCGTCAGCGAGCTCGGGCTCGGCTGCATGGGCATGTCGGAGTTCTACGGCACCGCCGACGAGCAGACCGCCCTCGACACCATCCACCGGGCGCTCGACCTCGGCGTCACCTTCCTCGACACGGCCGACATGTACGGCCCCTTCACCAACGAGCAGCTCGTCGGCCGCGCCATCGCCGGTCGCCGCGACGAGGTGCAGCTCGCGACCAAGTTCGGCAACGAGCGCAACCCCGACGGCAGCTGGGTCCGCATCAACGGCACCCCGGAGTACGTCCGCTCCGCGTGCGACGCCTCCCTGCAGCGCCTCGGGGTCGACCACATCGACCTCTACTACCAGCACCGCGTCGACAAGACCGTCCCCATCGAGGAGACCGTCGGCGCCATGGCCGAGCTCGTCGAGGCCGGCAAGGTGCGCCACCTCGGGCTGTCCGAGGCCGGTGCCGACACCATCCGCCGCGCGCACGCGGTGCACCCGATCACCGCGCTGCAGAGCGAGTACTCCCTCTTCAGCCGCGACCTCGAGGACTCCGTGCTGCCCACCGTGCGCGAGCTCGGCATCGGCCTGGTGCCCTACTCCCCCCTCGGCCGCGGCATGCTCACCGGCGCGGTGACCGCGGACACGCTGGAGTCCGACGACAGCCGTGCGACCGGGCGCTTCCCGCGCTTCGCAGGCGAGGCCCTCGACGCCAACCTCGCCCTGGTCGCCCGCATCCGCGAGCTCGCCACCCAGCACGGCTGCACCCCCGGCCAGCTCGCCCTGGCGTGGGTGCTCGCCCAGGGCGACGACGTCGTGCCGATCCCCGGCACCAAGCGGGTCGCCTACCTCGAGGAGAACGTCGGCGCCACCGACGTCACCCTCTCGGCCGAGGACCTCGCCGCCCTCGAGGACGCCGTCCCGCGCGACGCCGTCGTCGGCGACCGCTACGGCGACATGTCCACCATCGACGCCTGACCCGGCGACCGACGGACGCCGACCCGGCGCAGCCTGCTGCCGGATGCACGCCGACCCGGCGCAGAGTGCTGCCGGATGCACGCCGACCCGGCGCAGAGTGCTGCTGGATGCACGCCGACCCGGCGCAGAGTGCTGCTGGATGCACGCCGACCCGGCGCAGAGTGCCAGCACTTCGCGCCGGGTCGGCGTCGTTCCGACGACACTTCGCGCCGGGTCGGCGTCGTTCCGACGACACTTCGCGCCGGGTCGGCGTACACGTGGTCATAGGCTGCGGAGGTGAGTGGTGAGGTGACTGGTGGCGTGGGCGGCGCAGGACGGGCGGAGCTCGTGGAGCGGGCCCGGGTGTGGGCCGCGGCCGACCCGGACGAGGTGACCCGCGCCGAGCTCGAGGAGCTCGTGGGGCGGGTCGAAGCCGGTGACGGCGAGGCGCACGCCGAGCTCGCCGACCGGTTCGACGGGACGCTGGAGTTCGGCACGGCGGGGCTGCGCGGAGCGGTCGGCGCGGGCCCCAACCGGATGAACCGCGTCGTGGTCACGCGCGCCGCGGCCGGGCTGGCGGCCCACCTCCGCGGCACCGGCGCCACCGGCCCGGTCGTCGTCGGCTTCGACGCGCGCCACCGCAGCGACGACTTCGCCCGCGACACCGCCGAGATCATGACCGGCGCGGGGTTCAAGGTGTGGGTGCTGCCGAGGCCGCTGCCGACGCCGCTGCTGGCCTTCGCGATCCGCGAGCTCGGCTGCGCCGCGGGCGTCATGGTGACCGCCAGCCACAACCCGCCGCAGGACAACGGCTACAAGGTCTACCTCGGCGACGGCAGCCAGATCGTGCCGCCGGCCGACGCCGAGATCGCGTCCCGGATCGCCGCCGTCGGCGAGGTCGCCGACCTCCCCCGCGGCCCCGCCGGATCGGTGCTGGGCGAGAACGTCGTCGACCGCTACCTCGACACGGTCGCCGAGCTGGCCGACGACGGCCCGCGCGACCTCGAGATCGTCTACACCCCGCTGCACGGCGTGGGTGGCGCGCCCGTCGTGCAGGTGCTCGAGACGGCCGGCTTCTCGACGCCGCGGGTCGTGGCGCAGCAGGAGCAGCCCGACCCCGACTTCCCGACCGTGGCCTTCCCCAACCCCGAGGAGCCCGGCGCGATGGACCTCGCGATGGAGCTCGCGGCCGAGCACGGCGCCGACCTGGTCGTCGCCAACGACCCCGACGCCGACCGGTGCGCGGCCGCCGTGCCCACCGGCACCGGGTGGCGGATGCTCCGCGGTGACGAGGTGGGCGCGCTGCTGGCCCGCCACCTGCTCGACCGGGGCCGGGAGGGCACCTTCGCCTGCTCGATCGTCTCCTCCAGCCTGCTGGGCAAGCTGGCGGCCGCCGCCGGCCAGCCGTACGTCGAGACCCTGACCGGATTCAAGTGGATCGGCCGCGTCGAGGGCCTCGCCTTCGGCTACGAGGAGGCGCTCGGCTACTGCGTCGACCCCGAGCACGTGAAGGACAAGGACGGCGTGAGCGCGCTCCTGCTGCTCTGCGAGCTCGCCGCCGAGCAGAAGGCCGCCGGGCGCACTCTCCTCGACGTCCTCGACGACATCGCCCTCGAGCACGGCCTGCACGCCACCGACCAGGTCTCGGTGCGGGTCGCCGACCTCGCCCTCATCACCCAGGCGATGGAGCGGCTCCGCACGGCACCGCCGAGCGAGCTCGGCGGCCTGGCGGTCGAGGGCGTCGACGACCTCGCCGCCGGCAGCGCCGACCTGCCGCCCACCGACGGGCTGCGGTTCCGCCTGGCCGACGGGGCGCGGGTCGTGGTGCGCCCCAGCGGCACCGAGCCGAAGCTGAAGGCCTACCTCGAGGTGGTCGTGCCGGTCGACCCCGCCGCCGGGGTCGACGCCGCCCGGATCAGCGGCGCGACCCGTCTCGACGCCATCGGCGGCGACGTCCGCCTGGCGCTGGGTCTCTGACGCGGGGCTCCGGGACCGGGCCCTAGACGAGCACGGCGACGACGAGGAACGCCACCGACGCCACCAGGGCCCCGACATCCACCCACGCGGGCTCGCGGCGGGTCTCGGCGGCGATCGTGTCCAGCTCGGGCGAGTACGCCGCCACGCCGCGTCGGGCGCGGTCCTCGGCGACGAGGTCGCGCAGCCGCAGCTCGACGTAGTCGCCGTAGACCATCCCGGGCTCGACGACGCGGTCGGCCTCGGCGCGCAGTCCCCCGCGCTCCTGACGGGCCCGCTCGACGACCGAGCCCTTCATGGCCTGGCGCAGGGTGCGGCCGGTGCCGGACGTGACGTAGCGCCGCCCGCCGGCGCGCACGGCCATCACCTGGCGCACGGCCACCTCCTCGACGGCCGCCAGCGGGATGCGGATCGTGTCGAGCATGGTGCGCATCACGAGCGTCCCGGGCTCGACCCAGACCCGTGGGCGGATCGTCGAGGTCCACACCAGCACGGCCAGCAGCAGGCCCAGCGCGGGCACCCACAGCGGGACGTTGTCGTGGTCGACGACGCCCAGCACGACCATGAGCGCCGCCACGACCAGGCCGAGCGCAGCGGTGACGTGCCCGCCGGCGCGCGCGAAGGTCTCGGTCCGCTCTGCTGCCACCGCTCCAGGGTAGGCGGCGGGGAAGCGGGGGCACGGCGGCCCCGGCCTATGCTGACCGGCATGGCTGTGGACGCTGTGGAGCACGCTCCCGAGACGACCGCGGCGCCGCTCGACGTCGCCCGCTCCGACGCCTCGCTGCGTCGGTTCCTGCACGGGCTGCCCGGTGTCGACCAGGTCGGCGCCGAGGCCCGCGCGGCCGCTCTCGGGACCCGCTCGATCAAGACGACGGCGAAGGCGACGGCGCTCGACCTGGCCATCTCGATGGTCGACCTGACCACCCTCGAGGGCGCCGACACCGTCGGCAAGGTCCGTGCGCTCGGCGCCAAGGCCGTCCACCCCGACCCGAGCGACCCGACCTGCCCGCGGGTCGCGGCGGTGTGCGTCTACCCCGACATGGTCGCGACGGCCAAGGCCGCCGTCGGCGCCAGCGGGGTCAAGGTCGCCTCGGTCGCCACGGCGTTCCCCAGCGGTCGCGCCGCCCTCGACGTCAAGCTCGCCGACACCCGCGACGCGGTCGAGGCCGGCGCCGACGAGATCGACATGGTGATCGACCGCGGCGCGTTCCTCTCCGGGCACTACCTCGCGGTCTACGAGGAGATCGTCGCCGTGCGGGAGGCCTGCGGGCCGGCGCACCTCAAGGTGATCCTCGAGACCGGCGAGCTCGCGACCTACGACAACGTCCGCCGCGCCTCCTGGCTGGCCATGCTCGCGGGCGGGCACTTCATCAAGACCTCCACCGGCAAGGTGCAGCCCGCGGCGACCCTGCCGGTGACGATGGTGATGCTCGAGGCGGTCCGCGACTACCGCGAGGCCACCGGGGTCCAGATCGGGGTCAAGCCCGCCGGCGGCATCCGCAGCGCCAAGGACGCCGTCAAGCACCTCGTGGTCGTCAACGAGGTGGCCGGGCCCGACTGGCTCGACCCCGACTGGTTCCGCTTCGGCGCCTCCACCCTGCTCAACGACCTGCTGATGCAGCGCATCAAGCTGACCACCGGCCGCTACAGCGGCCCCGACTACGTGACGGTGGACTGAGATGGCCCGCACCGAGCTCGAGTACGCCCCCGCGCCCGAGTCGCGCAGCATCGTCGACATCCGGGCCTCCTACGGCCTGTTCGTCGGCGGGGAGTTCGTCGACGGCCACGGCTCGTCGTTCAAGACCGTCAACCCCGCGACCGAGGAGGTCCTCGCCGAGGTCGCCGAGGCCGACGAGCACGACGTCGACCTCGCGGTGAAGGCCGCGCGCCGCGCCTACGACCGGGTCTGGTCGCGGATGCCGGGCGCCGAGCGCGCGAAGTACCTCTTCCGCATCGCCCGCATCATCGCCGAGCGCTCCCGCGAGCTCGCCGTGCTGGAGTCGATCGACAACGGCAAGCCGATCCGCGAGGCCCGCGACGTCGACGTCCCGATCGTCGCCGCGCACTTCTTCTACTACGCAGGCTGGGCCGACAAGCTGAAGCACAGCGGGTACGGCGAGACCCCGCTCGGCGTCGCCGCCCAGGTCATCCCGTGGAACTTCCCGCTGATGATGCTGGCCTGGAAGGTCGCCCCGGCCCTGGCCTGCGGCAACACCGTCGTGCTGAAGCCGGCCGAGACCACCCCGCTGACCGCGCTGCTCTTCGCCGAGATCTGCCAGCAGGCCGAGCTGCCGCCCGGCGTCGTCAACATCGTCACCGGCGCCGGTTCGACCGGGCAGGCGCTCGTCGGCCACCCGGACGTCGACAAGGTCGCGTTCACCGGCTCGACCGAGGTCGGCAAGGCGATCGCCCGCACCGTCGCCGGCACCGACAAGCGGCTGACCCTCGAGCTCGGCGGCAAGGCCGCCAACATCGTCTTCGACGACGCCCCGCTCGACCAGGCGGTCGAGGGCGTCGTCAACGGCATCTTCTTCAACCAGGGCCACGTCTGCTGCGCCGGCTCCCGGCTGCTCGTCCAGGAGTCGGTCGCCGAGGAGGTCCTGCACCGGCTCAAGCGCCGGATGGCCACCCTGCGCGTCGGCGACCCGCTCGACAAGAACACCGACGTCGGCGCGATCAACTCCCCCGAGCAGCTCGCCCGCATCCGCGAGCTCAGCGCGGCCGGCGAGGCCGAGGGCGCCGAGCGGTGGACCGCCCCGTGCCTGCTGCCCGACACGGGCTGGTGGTTCGCCCCGACGCTGTTCACCGACGTCACCCAGGCCCACCGCATCGCGCGCGAGGAGATCTTCGGACCGGTGCTCTCGGTGCTGACCTTCCGCACGCCCGCCGAGGCGGTCGTCAAGGCCAACAACACGCCGTACGGCCTGTCGGCGGGGATCTGGAGCGACAAGGGCTCGCGGATCCTGCAGGTCGCCAGCCAGCTGCGCGCCGGCGTCGTGTGGGCCAACACGTTCAACCAGTTCGACCCCACCAGCCCCTTCGGCGGCTACAAGGAGTCGGGCCAGGGCCGCGAGGGCGGCCGTCACGGGCTGGAGGCCTACCTGCGATGACCCCGTCCCCCACCGGCACCCGCGCCGACGTCCGCAAGACCTACAAGCTCTACATCGGCGGGGCGTTCCCCCGCTCGGAGTCGGGCCACACCTACGAGGCCGTCGACGCCAAGGGCCGCTTCCTGGCCAACGCCGCCCTCGCCTCCCGCAAGGACGCCCGTGACGCGGTCGTCGCGGCCCGCGGCGCGTTCGGCGGCTGGTCCGGGCGCACGGCGTACAACCGCGGCCAGGTGGTCTACCGCGTCGCCGAGGTGCTCGAGGACCGCCGCGCGCAGTTCGTCGAGGCCGTGCAGCGCTCCGAGGGCGTCAGCGCCCGCCAGGCGAGCGCCACGGTCGACGCCAGCGTCGACCGCCTGGTCTGGTACGCCGGGTGGGCCGACAAGGTCGACCAGGTCGTCGGCGGCAGCAACCCCGTCGCCGGCCCCTACTTCAACCTCACCGCGCCCGAGCCGACCGGTGTCGTGGCCGTCCTCGCGCCTCAGGCCTCCAGCCTGCTCGGCCTGGTCTCGGTCGTCGCGCCCGTGATCGTCACGGGCAACACCGCGGTGGTCGTGTCGTCGTTCCGACGCCCGCTGCCCGCGGTGACCTTCGGCGAGGTGCTCGCGACCTCGGACGTGCCCGGCGGGGTGGTCAACCTGCTCACCGGCGACGCCACCAGCATCGGTCCGTGGCTGGCCGCCCACATGGACGTCAACGCGATCGACCTCGCCGGGCTGGCCGGCGACGCCGTCCTCTCCGCCCAGCACGAGGTCGCAGCGGCCGACAACCTCAAGCGGGTCGTCCGCGCTCCCGCGGCGGAGCCCGACTGGGCCGCCGAGCCGCCCCTGACCGCCATGACGGCGTTCCTCGAGACCAAGACGGTCTGGCACCCCCGAGGGATCTGAAGGACCCTCAGCCCAGCAGGCCGTCGCTGAGGTACGCCGTCGCGAGCCCGGTCACGTCGTACTCCACCCGGTCGGTCGGATGTCCCGGCGCGTCGAGGTCGACGACGAGCACGGCCCCCTCGCGCGGGAGCCGGGAGACGTCGACGACGTGGCCCCCGGGGCGTGCCGCCCCGGCGCCGTCCGCGGCGTCCTCTGCCGACGTGGCGACGCACCGGTTCTCCTGGACCTCCACCTCGGGCAGGTCGGCGACGCGGTCATCCGCATCCTGGACCTCTCGGACAGCCTGGACGCCTGCTCCGACACCAACGCCACCGTGCACACCGACTTGTGGCATTCCCTCGACTCCGGCCTCGACGGCCTCGACGGCCTGGACGCCGACGACGCGTGGCCCGCGACGTCCTCGCTCGACACCGGCGACCTGAGCGACCAGGGCAGCTGGAACCGCTGACCACCGGGGTGGGGGGCCGGTGGGCAGCGGTGCGCCCCCGCCGGACGTCGGGGCTCAGGCGGCGCTGACGACCGGGATCGGGCCGGTGGGCGGCTCGGGGTCGCCGGCCGGCTCGCGCAGCTCGACGACGGGCGCGAGGCGCTCGCCGCGGCGGGCGCGGAGCGTGAGCACGATCGTCTGCACGGCGATGCCCGACCACAGCAGGTTGGACACGACGCTCGGCCAGGCGCCGACCGCGGAGCTCCCGGCCGCGCCGAGCAGACCGCCGAGGCCGTTGATCACCGAGTAGCGGACGGAGGTGGCTCCGAGCGTGCCTCGCGTCAACAGGACGTAGGCACCGATGGTGCCGATGGTCCCGATCCAACCCAGTGCTGCCGCGATCATGCCCGTGCCTCTTCGTGCTCTCCCGTGGGCCGCACCGTGCGGCCTCACGTCATCCATGGTGGAGCCGTGGAGGGGTTAGCGCAATTGCACTTCTATCGACTCTGGGTTCAGTATTCGTTAATGGAGATCGACCCCCGCCGACTGCGTTTCCTGCTGGCCATCGCGCGGACGGGTGGCGTTCTCGCGGCGGCCGACGAACTGCGGGTCACGCCGTCCGCCGTGAGCCAGCAGGTGGCCCGGCTCGAGCACGAGACCGGCCGCACGCTGCTGCAGCGCACGCCGACCGGCAGCGTCCTGACCCCGGCCGGTCTCGCGCTGGCGGAGGCGGCCGAGGACGTCGAGCGGGCGCTGATCCTGGCCCGTGAGCGCCTCGAGACCGACGTGGCCGAGGTGAGCGGGACGGTGCGGATCGGGGGCTTCGAGTCGTTCTTCGCCACGATCCTCGCGCCGGCGCTGCCGCAGTGGCGCGCTCGCTACCCGGGGCTGAGGATCGAGACGATCGAAGCCGAGGAGGACGACCTGCTGCGCGGCCTGCGCTCCGGCGGCGTCGACGCGCTGGTCGTCGAGCTCGACGCCGAGGGCAGCTACACCCCGCCGCGCGGCACCACCGACGTGCCGCTGATCGACGAGCCGTGGAAGCTCGTCGTCCCGACCGGCATGCTCTTCTCCACCGAGGTCGTCGACCTCGGCCGGCTGACCCTCCCCTGGCTCGGCGTCGACCCGTCGGCCGCGAGCGCCCAGGCGATCGAGCGCGTGCGACGCCTGCTCGACGCGGACACCTCGACCGCCCACACCTACTACAGCGTGCGCAACGCCCTCGCGCTCGTCGCCGCCGGTGAAGGCATCACGCTCATCCCCTCACTCGCGCTCGAGGCCCAGAGCACCGAGGGCGTCGACGCGCTCGACATCCCGGGGCTCGGCATGCGGCGCATCGTGCTGCGCCACCTGTCCCGCTCCCGCGGGCGCAACGCGCTGCTCGAGACCGCGACCACGCTGGTGCGCGAGGCGGCCGCGGCCTTCTCCTACGAGCCGACCGGCTGAGCCCGCCTCAGGCCTCGCGCCAGCCCGGGTCGTCGACGAGGGTCTCGGCGACCCGTCTCGCGAGGGCCGCGTCGTCGGCGCCGCGCAGGCGCAGGGCGAGCTGGCCCGAGACCACCAGCACCAGCGCCCGGGCGAGCTCGTCCGACCGGTCTCCGGCGAGGGGTGCGGCCAGCGCCGTCAGCCGCTCGAGCATCGTCGACGACTCCAGCCGCAACGCCTCGGCGAGCGCCGCGGGCGGGTCGGCGTACTCCGCCGCCGTGCCGAGGAAGGCGCACCAGCGCGCCCCCTCCGACCGCGCGCGGAACTCGTCGATGGCCGTGAGGACCGCCAGCAGTCGCTCGCGGTCGTCGGCTGCGACCGCGACAGCGCGGTCCCAGACCTCGCACCAGTGCTCGTGGCGGCGCAGGAGCGCGGCGGCGACCAGCCCCTCCTTGCTGCCGTACGCGCGGTAGAGCGTGGCCGGCGAGGCGCCGGCGCGACGCAGGACCTCGTCGACCGGCGTCGCGACGACGCCCCGGGTGAACAGCAGCTCCTCCGCGGCGTCGAGCAACCGGGTCCGGGTGCTGGTGCGCGTGCTCACGTCAGGCAGTCTAGGCTGCAAGAATGAAACGCACGTTATCGTTTGGTCCGAGCCGCGGGACCGCCCTCGTCGTCGCCGGCACCGGGTTGGTCGCCGGCTGCTACGGCCTGGTGCGGCTGGCCTACGGCCTGTTCCTGCCCGACGTGCAGGCCTCCCTCGACCTCGGGTCGGCTGCCGCGGGCCACGTGTCCTCGGGCGCCTCCCTCGCCTACTGCCTCGGGGCGCTGGCCGGCACGACCGCCCGCACCCGTGCCCGGCTGCTGGTGGTGCTCGCCCTGCTGACCGCGGCCCTCGGCTGCGCGGGGATGGCCGCGGCCCCGGGTCCGGCGGTGTTCGCCGTCTCGGCCGTCCTCGCCTCCGTGGCCGCGGGGGCCGCCTCGCCGGCCCTCGTCGAGCTGGTCGCACGCAACCTCGACGCCGCCGCGGCGCCGCGCGCCCAGACGGTCGTCAACTCCGGCACGGGTCCGGGCCTGGTGGCGGCCGGGCTGCTCGCGCTGGTGGTGCTGCCCGACTGGCGCACCGGGGTCGCGGTCGGCGGCGCGCTGACCGCGGCGGCAGCCGTCGCCGTCCTGCTGCTCGACCGGGCCCCCGGCGCACGCCGGCACGACGGTGATGCTCCGGCCGCCGGTGCGCGCTGGGTCCGCGCCCTCGCCGCGCCCGCGGCCGGGTCGCTGCTGCTGGGGGCGGCGTCGGCGGTGGTGTGGACGTTCGGGCGCACCCGGCTGCAAGAGGCGGGCGTCAGCTCCACCGCCTCGACCTGGGCGTGGATCGCCCTGGGGCTCGGCGGCGCCCTCACGGTCGCCACCGCGGGGGCGGTGAGCAGGGCCGACCCCGCGCGGGCATGGCTGGGCTGCACCCTGGCGGCAGCCGTCGCGACCGCCGCCCTCGGACCGGCGGCCGCGCACCTGTCGGTCGCGGTCGCGGCCTGCCTGGTGTTCGGGTGGGGGTTCGTGGCCGCGACCTCGGCGCTGATCGCCTGGACCGGCGTCCTCGCGCCCGAACGGGTGGCGGCCGGTACGTCGCTGCTGTTCGTGACGCTGGTGCTCGGCCAGGCGCTCGGCTCGTCCGCCGCGGGCGAAATCGCCTCGCGAGCCGGCCTCGCGACGACGTTCGTCGTGATGGCCGCCGTGGGCGTGGTCGCCGCCGGGCTCGGCTGGCGGCCCGCGGACGCCAGCCCGGACGCCAACCCGGACGTCAGCCCAGCAGCGCGGCGACGGCCTCGCGCACCTGCGCCTGGGGCGTCGGGCTGAGCACCGCGACGGTGACCTCGGTGACGGCGCCGCCGTCGCGCTCGAGCGCCACCTTGGTCGCGCCGACGTCCGCACCCGGCTCGACGGCACAGGCCGTGACGGTGCGCCCGAGCAGCTCACCGAGCCAGTCGGCCGGCACGCCTGCGGCGACGCCGCCGCTGCGGTCGAGCGTGGCGCAGAGCCGGTCGTAGCCGCCCGGGCGGTCGCGCACCTCGACGTAACCCTGCTCGGCCTCGCGACGGCAGCCCCGCTGTGTCGCCTCGGCCTCGTCGCCGACCGGCGTCCACCCCAGGGTGGTCAGCACGTCGTCGGGCACCCGGCTCAGGCACTCCGCGGCCGTGGTGACCGACGGCTGACCCGTCGGGGCCGAGCCGTCGTCGTCACCCGAGCACCCGGCGGTCGCCACGGCGAGGAGGGGGCAGAGCGCCACGGCGAGCGACCGGCGGATTCCCACGCGGCCAGCCTGCCACGGCATGATGTGCCGGTGCCGGCTGCGCGGGTGATCGTCCTCGCCGGCCCCTCGGGGTCGGGCAAGTCCTACCTCGCCCGACGCCTCGCCCTCCCGGTCCTCCGGCTCGACGACTTCTACCGCGACGGCGACGACCCCGCCCTGCCCCGCATCGAGCACGGCGCCAACGCCGGCCTGGTCGACTGGGACGACGTCGGCTCCTGGCACCTCGACGAGGCGTGCGCCGCCCTCGACGAGCTGTGCCGCACCGGCCGGGTCGACACCCCCGTCTACGACCTGTCGTCCAGTGCTCGCACGGGTCGCCACACCCTCGAGCTGGGCGAGCGGCGCCTGGTCGTCGCCGAGGGCATCTTCGCCCCTGCCGTGGTCGAGCCGCTGCGCGAGGCTGGCCTGCTCGCGGCGGCCTACGTCATCCGGCGCCACCCGGTGGTGACGTTCTGGCGACGCCTGACCCGCGACCTGCGCGAGCACCGCAAGCCGCCGCTCGTGCTGGTGCGCCGCGGCCTGGCCCTGATGCGCGACCAGCGGCGCATCGTCGCCGAGGCCGTCGCCGCCGGCTGCGCGCCGGTCACCGCCGACCAGGCCTGCACCGCCGTACGCCGACTGCCGGTCGGGTGAGCCCGGACGTCACGCGGCTGCGCGGGCTCGTGCAGCCCGACGCGCGCAGCTGCGGTCCGAGCGCGCTGCTCGCCGCGCGGATGCTGGTCGAGCGTCGCGGTCCGGCCTCCCGCGCAGAGTTCGGCGCCGAGGTGCTCGCCCTGCACCGCCGGGTCACCTCCGTCGCCGGCGCGGGGCTGCCGTGGCCGCGCGCGCTCGGCACCCCGCCCTGGGGCGCTGCCCGTCAGCTCACCGCCTGGACCGGCACCCGCCACCGCACCCGCGTCGTGCGCTGGCGCGCGACCACACCGCAGGCGCTCGGCGGGCCCGCGCCCGTCCTCGTCTACGTCGGCTCGCGCTGGCTCCCCCGCCACGTCCTGCTCGTCGCCCAGGGCCGGGTCTACGACCCCGCCCGCGGCACCGTCGCGCCGGCGTACGACGGCCGGTGGCGCACCACGTGGTTCGCCGTCGAGCCCCGGTGAGCCGTCAGCGGCCGCTCAGGCAGACTCCGCCAGCGCGGCGTACCTCGGCTTGATGACGTCCGCGATGATCGCGAGCCGCTCGTCGAAGGGCAGGAACGCCGACTTCATCGCGTTGACCGTGAACCACTCGAGGTCGCGCAGGCCGTAGCCGAACGCCTCGGCGAGGTGGGTGAACTCCGAGGTCATCGACGTGCTGCTCATCAGCCGGTTGTCGGTGTTGACGGTGACGCGGAAGCGCAGCCGGGTCAGCAGCCCGATGGGGTGCTCGGCGATGGAGGTCGCGGCGCCGGTCTGCACGTTGGAGGCCGGGCACATCTCGAGCGGGATGCGGTTGTCGCGCACGTACGCCGCGAGCCGGCCGAGCTCGACCGACCCGTCGTCGCCGACCGTGATGTCGTCGATGATGCGGACGCCGTGGCCGAGCCGGTCGGCGCCGCACCACTGGATCGCCTCCCAGATCGACGGGAGCCCGAACGCCTCGCCGGCGTGGATGGTGAAGTGGGAGTTCTCGCGCTGGAGGTACTCGAAGGCGTCGAGGTGGCGGGTGGGCGGGTAGCCCGCCTCCGCGCCCGCGATGTCGAACCCGGCGACCCCCCGGTCGCGCCAGGCGACGCTGAGCTCGGCGATCTCGCGCGAGCGGGCCTGGTGGCGCATCGCGGTGAGCAGCTGCCGCACGACGATGCCGGGGCCGCCGTCGGCGCGGCTCGCCTCCATCCCCTGCTCGAACCCCTCCTGCACGGCCGCGACGACCTCGTCGAGGGTGAGGCCGTTCTCGACGTGCTGCTCGGGGGCGTAGCGCACCTCGGCGTAGACGACGCCGTCGGCGGCGAGGTCCTCGACGCACTCGCGCGCGATGCGGGTCAGCGCCGGGCCGGTCTGCATCACCGCGACGGTGTGGTCGAAGGTCTCGAGGTAGCTCACGAGCGAGCCCGAGTCGGCCATCCGCGCGAACCACGCGCCGAGCGCGTCGGCGTCGGTCTCGGGGAGCTCGTGGCCGACCTCCGCGGCGAGCTCGACGACGGTCTGCGGCCGCAGCCCGCCGTCGAGGTGGTCGTGCAGGAGCACCTTGGGAGCCAGCCTGGCCTGCTCGGGCGTGACGGGCGGACCTGCACTAGGTTCGGTGAGGACGACGCTCATGGCGTCATCCTGTCACCCGCTCCTCCCCCGTCCCGACCTGCTCCTACGCCTGCCAGGAGGCCGCCCGTGCGCACCTTCACCGATGTCGACCAGCTCACCGCCGCCGCCGGGGAGGAGCTCGGCACCAGCGAGTGGCTCGAGGTCACCCAGGAGGCCGTCGACCGGTTCGCGGAGGCGACCGGCGACCACCAGTGGATCCACGTCGACGTTGAGCGCGCGAGCGCCGGCCCGTTCGGCGGCACCATCGCCCACGGGTACATGACGCTCAGCCTCGTGCCCGCACTGAGCACGTCGATCTGGTCGCTCGAGACCGAGGGGCCCAAGCTCAACTACGGCGTCAACAAGGTGCGGTTCCCCACGCCGCTGCGCGTCGGCAAGCGGGTGCGTGCCCACGCCACGCTGTCGGCCGTCACCCCGGTGCCCGCCGGCACCCAGCTCGTCGTCTCCTACACCGTCGAGATCGAGGGCGAGGCCAAGCCCGCCTGCGTCGCCGAGACGGTCGTCCTGCTGCTGGGCTGAGGCCCCCGGTGGACGCGGACGACCTGCGGACGCTGCTGCGCGACGTACCCAGCCGCTGGCAGTCCCTGCACCTCGTGCACTCCGGGCCGGGCGACTACGAGGTCGAGGCGTGGCTGCGCCACGGCGAGCTCGAGGTGCGCCTGCCCGACGGGACCGTGCACCGCGAGAGCGGCTCCACCCCGACCAGCTGGACCGTCAGGGACATCGAGCCGATCTGGCAGTCGTACGACTGGGCCGCGATGCTCGACCCCTACGAGCTG
>Ga0325401_1000732_pt1 | contig 25148 bp, 26 predicted proteins | sample PopdelMetagenome_FD_205666 | JGI IMG/M metagenome (GOLD analysis project Ga0325401, IMG submission 205666) | Populus deltoides microbial communities from Bellville, Georgia, United States - Xylem-PdKOR-R2 | ecosystem: Host-associated > Plants > Phyllosphere > Stem > Wood/Secondary xylem | place...
TGTGTGTGTGTGTGTGAGTGATAATATCTGTGACAATATTGCAGATCAAAAAGGAGTTCGGGTCATTTGACAGATACATGTGGACATTTGTCAATAACAAGCCTATCTCCACCTCGTACAAATTTGGACACAAGATTCCAGTGAAGACATCAAAATCAGAGACTATAAGCAAAGACATGGTTAGGAGGGGGTTTAGGTTTGTTGGTCCGACCATGGTTCACTCGTTCATGCAAGCAGCAGGGTTAACCAATGACCACTTGATCACTTGCCACAGGCACCTTCCATGCACCTTAATGGCAGCCGCCCGCAGGCCTACCGAGGCACAAGCTCAATAGACTCAAATTGACATTAAAAAAGGACAGAAGAATTAACAAGACATAAAGAAAGTACGCTAAAACGCATATATAGTTAAGCCCATTTTCTAACTTGGAATGGTTGTGTGTGTTGTTAGATAGGAGGAGAAATTAAAAGGGTTTGTGACTTTCTGAGATTCCCCGAGATTTTTTTCTCTCTATTACAGTTTGAGTGTGTTGAAATAGATTAGGGAGAAGAAAGGGTGGCGTAGTGTTGTGGTGGAGGAGACAGGTAGCATGTGCGACCGGGAGGCAATGGCATGTGTGGGGTGCCAGTTGCTTTTTATTCCATGTGACCAATCACACTTGCATTATTTGAGGGGTTTTCCTTTTACAGGCTGTGTGAGATGCTTGTTGAAGGAGGGTAGGACCGCCTACTATCACCTCCGTCTCCCTCTCCTTCTCTTTAGTTGTTTTGTGTTTTGAGTTTGTAATTCTCCTGTATTTTCTAACCTTGTAGCTTTTGGGAGAATATTATACCCCAGATGTGAAATGTATCTTGGATTTGGTGTGCCATTTCTTAGTGTTGTTTATTGCACTTGTCATGTGCTTCTGAAGTGCTTTCCTTTTAAATACTTCCTTTTATGATTTTAAACCATGCATGAGATATCTTCTCCATGTGCCCCCCTGTCCTTTTCATGCGCTCTAAGTCATATCATAGAAAGGTATCTCGCTATTAGGGCCTCTTACGGAGGAGCTGGTCGCCGAAAGCCCTCGCCGGAATTTAGTTTTTTTCAAGCATTTCTCGAAGATCTTTCTCGATTGGCGAAGGCAGTGCAGGTCCGGAGAGATCCCTTTTTTTTTTTTTTGTATCGCCATGAAATAAGGAAGCCCGCCATAGAGCAGTCGGCTAGAAGTACAAGACTGCTGGCCTGACCTTCGTTGCTCATCTTTATGGCCTGAGCTATATTACTTATTGTTGATGCTACAAAAGAAGCATGCTCTTAAGGATTTTCATTGGACATCAAGAGAGTGGGCGGGAATTTGACTTCTCTTGCCTTTAATGGGATGCTCCAATTATTGTGCCTTCATTGCACATTAAACTGTTTTTTTATTTAATTTTAATTTTAATTACAGTTTTTATTAAATATATATTTTTCTAAATCAATCACAACTAAAAGTATTTTTTATAAAATTATTTTTTTTAAATCGCCATAACCGCCACCACAATACCAAACACACTCTTAAACACAAAAAATAGCCGGCTCCACAAACAGTAAATCATATTTTACACTTTATCAAACACTAATTTTTCTGTAGTTTCTTTCAACCACATAAATAAACATCCTCGTACTCTAGCTCATAGCATCTTGGGCTTTCGTCTTTTTTTATGAAATCAACATTTCCGTTTGAAAACACCCCGAGACCATACCATAGAGAGATTGTTAAAAACATACTAACAAAAACATGAAAATAAGTCAATAACCTTTGTGTGAATTGCCTCTCTTGCAGGATGACAATACTTTTGCCTATAACTTTTTCAGAAATACGGTTTTAAGGATTCTGATGACTTTCCATGGTTTTGGTGTCTGCAGGCACTAAATGTGTCTTTAATGACATGGGGCGATGTATTTATAAAATAATTTTTAATATTAACATATTAAAATTATCAAAATTTGATACCTTTTAAGAGAGAAAATAATTCGAAAAGCAAAAAGTACTACAATACCAGACACTAACACTCAATTTCTATGTTTTTTCTTTAATTTTTAATATCAGTACATGAAAATCATTGAAATATACTTATAAAATCATCAATTTATTACTTTTTAAAATGAAAAGTATTTTAAAAATTAGAAGTTATCATAATGGACACTAACACTCCACGTCCCCTTAAGTTTTATTTTTACTTTTTAATACTTCATAGGAAATGGGTATATTTCACAGGAAAGGAGTTGGCATGTAAAGAAAAAAAAAAGGCAAAAATTTAATGGCATGTAAACCCAGCAACATCGAAGCAAATCAAATTGGGTTAACGTTTAGGTTCCTTACTTTCTGGCCCAACTTAGAAGAAGCCGGAAAGAAAATGCTTACAACCCACGCCCATCTGAAATCCACAGCCCGCTGAGTAGCATGTAGAGAGAGACCAAGACGCTACTTTACATAGGGCTTTCTTTTCTTCCTAAACGATCGATTCCCTTCCCTTCCCTTCCACTCCCATTTTCTACTCTCTCCATACACATTTGAATCAAAACCCTTCCACAAAATCATAAAAAAATCGAAATAAAGTGCGTTTCTGTTTTCAACTAGTGCATAGCCATGCACATCTTCATCACCGACGATGACCTCGCGCGGCACTCAAACGACGCGTCGTATGTGGCCGCGAAGGCCGACGAGTTCATCAGAGGATTGCAGAGCGAACTCGAAAATGTGAGGGCTGCGGCCGATGCGGCGTCGATCACCGCGGAACAAACCTGTTCGCTTCTCGAACAGAAGTTCTTGGCTCTTTCTACCGAATTCTCGAAGCTCGAGTCTCAAAACGCACAGCTTCAGTCCTCTCTCGATGATCGCCTCTCAGAACTTGCTCAGGCACAGGCACAGAAGCATCAGCTTCACTTGCAATCTGTAAGCATTCCTATTTTCAGTTTCAGTTTCTTTGCAATGCCTATATGCCTTTTTTTCAACCTTTTAGGGTTGTTGATTGTTTATCTTTTTGTAGATTGGAAAGGATGGGGAGATAGAAAGGTTGACGATGGAGGTTTCGGAATTGCACAAGTCGAAGAGGCAGTTGATTGAGTTAGTGGAGCAGAAGGATTTGGAGATTAGTGAGAAGAATGCTACTTTCAATGGCTATCTTGACAAGATTGTAAGTTGCTTCTGGTTGTTATTCGCTTTGGCTTTTTGATTATGCTGGAATAACTTCGCCTTAGCTTATTTTCTAATGGATGTGAAGGTCAATTTGACTGATAGAGCAGCAAATAGGGAGGCTCGAATAAGCGAACTTGAGGCAGAGCTGGCCCGTTCCCAGGCTACTTGTACTCGTCTTTTGCAGGTTGGTTTTGCGTGAATGCATGCATGGATTTATACGTGTATGCATATCTGTACGTCATACGCATACAAATTGGCTAACCTTTCCACTGCTGGGGCAAATTGGCACAGCCATAATAGATAGTGCACGGGTTTTGTTTGGATTTCCTCTCCTCTTGTTCTGTGCAGCAGCTTGATATGCACATATATTTCATTCATTTTGCAAGGATTAATACCCATTTACTACTAATTTTAATGTTACTGGCTTTCTGTTCATATATATTGATTATGTGTACAATTGTCTTACGTTCGGTCTGTCTAGAGTGGCATGGTGTTTAATGTTTAAAGTCTGGATGTGACCAGGAGAAAGAACTTATTGAGAGGCATAATGCATGGCTAAATGATGAATTGACTGCCAAAGTTGACACTCTCATGGAGTTACGCCGAAGGCATGCTGATCTTGAGGAGGATGTATCTACCAAGCTTGCAGATGTAATTGACTTTTATATGTTCTTTCTAGTTCTTTGTTCTTAATATTTTTCAGTAATTTTCTTTGCTGTATCTAATATCATTGAATGATTTTAAACTCTTCAGGCAGAGAGACGGTTCAATGAAAGCTCTAGTTCATCGAAGAGGAGCATGGAAAGGGTGAAGGAGTTAGAACTGAAATTGACATCCATGCAGGAGGTAAAATAGTTCAAAATTTTCATAAAAAAAATGGGTTACATGTAATTGCTTTGGTGGCAGCTGGCTCATGAACTGTCTTTTGCCACTTGTGAAGGAATTATACTCCTCTAGAGATGCTGCTGCAGCCAATGAAGAGCGATTGTCTGCTGAACTCTCAACTGTAAGTGTTATAATTATTTGATATTGATTGTATTTCTTCTTCTTCTTTTTGGCACCGGGGGTGTGTGTAGAATGGTTGAGCTCCGCATCTGTTTGCGTTCGAAAGAGTATGTGCTTGAATCTTTTCAAGTCTACGACTAAAAATAGAGACATTAAAATTTTTTACGTTGCTTTACCTGCTTTCAATTGCTGTATTTTGTTACAAGGATTGGGGGCTAGGATAAGGAGCAGGGTATTTTGCTGCAGATGCTGTGGAAGAGTTGTTAGGGATATAAGATGCAAAGGCCTTGGGGGGATGTGAGCTGCAAGTGGAGAGTGGTGGTGTTGGCAATGTTGTGCAGATGTCAATCTGTGTGAATGCTGAATGTGTTGGGGAAATGCATTGGGGTTCAGCACATGTAGTTGTACAAGATTTGGTAGCTTTAAGACCTTGTTTGGGGTTTTCATCATGACTGTTTAGCTGTGACATGATGATTTGTTGGTACAATTTTAACAGGAAATGGTTATCCCAACCACTTTCTTTCCTTTTATGGCTTTGTTCATATGGAATACTGGGTGAAAAAAAATTACTGGCTTTCATTATCTTGTTTTAAGTTGACGAGAGACTGAATTCACAGTGAGGAGGAGGTTGAGTTGATTTTTGCTGCCGATGTATCAATTGTGGATATCTTGGTAGTTCATCGGGATTCAATTCGAGCCATTTCATTTTGTAGTTTGGCTTTTTTTTTTTCTTTCCCCCTTTTTCTTTCAAGTGTTCTTTTCTTTTTGTTTTTTAGGATATACTCCTTGTTTGCTTTTTTAGTGTCTGGCCCTTCCATTCTTTACTCTATGGAGGCAAATATGCAAATACCTTATAAGTGCTGCTACTTTAATTCCTCTGTTATCTGTCCAGTCAATTGTCTTTCTGGTTGTGAAAAGTTATTTTTGTAGCACTTCTCTTTATATGCTTATTTTCTAGTTTGGATAATTTCCTTTGGCTGTTATCTCACTGAATTTTATATTAAAGAAAAGAAAGAGCATTATTTCAAACAGCAGTGTAGTGAAAAATCCAATTAATTATAAGTCGATTTGGTCAAGGATTTTATAAATAGAGTTGATTAATGTCTACTCGCTTTGACTTCTTAAACTCTAAGCTTCCAATGTTTTGTTTAGGTTATTTCATGACTGCCTCAACCCTTCTAGTTACATTGACAATTTCGGTTCAATCAGTATTCATTATTATGTCTTGCATTCGATAATGACTTGTGAAATGGAGAAAATTTTGCCTATAATGTACCAAATCTTAATTTTTTAATAATTATTTCCCAACCATTTAGGTAAATAAGCTTGTTGAATTGTACAAAGAAAGCTCTGAGGAATGGTCTCAAAAGGCAGGAGAGCTCGAGGGTGTGATCAAAGCTCTAGAAGTGAGATTTTTATTCCTGTAGATTTGTTGAATTTGATCATATGAACTAATGAATACATTTGCATTGATTCTGTATGCTAATTTTTGTTGCTTTTGCAAGCAGACACATTTGAGTCAAGTTGAAAATGACTACAAAGAGAGATTGGAGAAGGAAATATCTGCTCGAAAACAATTAGAGAAGGTCTGCTGGCGTCTGTTACCTCGCTTTCTGACCAGGATTTGTTTTTTGGATCAGCTTAGTAGGGTTTCCATTCTGTTTGTCTGGAAGTGTCAATTAGATGCTCTCTCTCTTCAAATAGATCCATTCTTTTTTAATAAATCTTCATGGCAGTTGATTCCCATTATCCGCTTTATTTTTCTTTTGTTGTTATTTTGTTACCTTTTGCTGTTAAGCATGCTGTGGACTCTCTTTCTTTGCTTCTTGTTCTTTGAGAATTTCAACACAGCTTTGGATTAAAAACTTGGACTGTGAGGATTGGCCATGGTTCAGAAATATGCAGCTAGTTGTAGCTAGTTATGGAGTTTTAATTTTATTAGTTCTTTTGGACAAATATTTTGGGAATGAAACATCAGTTATATCAACTTTACCTGGCTGAGAGAAGTTTTTTCATTTTGGGCATGAATCAACTCCATTTGTCTTCTCAGTAATTACCATTTGTTCTGTTAATATGATCAGTTCTTGTTCACCATCCATTCTTTTTTGCAGAAAAGATAACTCATGTGGGGTGAGTTGTTTGAGTGCTTTTATTTTCATTATATGGGTTTTTCTTTTGTTTGTTATAGGAGGCGGGGGATTTGAAAGACAAACTTGAAAGGTGCGAAGCTGATATTGAAAGTAGCAGGAAAACTAATGAACTGAGTCTTCTTCCTCTCAACAGTTACACTACAGAAAGGTATGTTGTGATTCTTTTTTTAAATCATGGCTATTGCATGTCTATACTGTTGCTATTCATGGATGAATTTCTAGTCTCCTCACATGGGCTTATTTATCTTATGAAAAAGGTTTGTATTTATTCTTCTATTCCTTTTGTGTTATAAGAAAAACTGCTACCTTTGATTCAAAGCTCTCATTTGTATTGTTTAAAGTTCATTTTGGATTTGGATTTGTATTTTTTTTTTATTATTAGTGATTATGGGAATCATTCAATACGTTTCCAATTTAATGGGGTTGTAACTTTTTGGGACTTATCCAACTTTTTAAAGAAGTTGATTTATGGAGATTTAACCTGTAAATCTTTTCTTGTTTATCTTACTCATTATTCCACTCTTCCTGATGCTAATCATATACTTGTGGAATTATGTGATATTCATGCCATAACGTTTTAACCCTGATAATTTTGTAGGTCTTCTCTGGTTCATCCTACTCGTACTTGTACCTAGTCCCAAGGCTAATCTTATATGCATTTATATACGATGCTCATAACATGACGGGTTTTTTCATCGCATTGTGTCAAAGCTAACCAATGTGTCATGTTTTAAAGAGGACTGGCCTTTTTCTTTGTCTATATTGTTTTCATTTTTTTCTTTTTGAATTTTACAAAGTGCCAACCTTGGTACATTTGCTCTAATATAGATTTCAATGGAATGGAATGCCTTTTCCCTTTTAAAGAATAAGTCTTGGGTTTACTTCCTGTTGTTTTCTTATTGTTGATTTGGAGGAATGATGTTTTCTTATGGTTGATTCAGAGGGAAGGAAGAAAACGGAATTTTTTATTTATTTATTTATTTTTGGAGTGGAGGGGGTGGGCATCAAATTTTTATGATGATTTGTGGTTAAGCACAGAACCTATTCAATTTTATAGGCTAAGATTTGTTTTATGGAGGCACCCTCCCGTAATTGATTATAACATGGGAATTTGCTATTAAATTTTCAATTGCTATTTGCATTATTCAGTTCTTTCTTTTATCGCAGATGGATGGATCCACTCAATAATGATGATCGTGCTGATGGTAACAGCATGGTTGTCTCCAAGATCCCAGTTGGTGTTTCAGGAACTGCATTAGCAGCTTCTCTGCTCCGTGATGGTTGGAGTGTGAGTTGATGCAAATATACTTATTCAATGTAGACTTACACTCGCACACATGTAGTGCAGTTTTGATTTTGTATTTTCATTTTTTCATGGCTACTAGCTGGCACATCTATTGTAATTTTGATTTTGTATTCTCTACTTTTCTTGGCTACTAGCTGGCTAAAATGTATGCAAAGTACCAAGAAGCGGTTGATGCTCTTCGCCATGAGCAATTGGGAAGGAAGGAATCTGAGGCAGTACTGCAACGGGTATGCTCTACACTTGTACCTATGATTTTATGTGGTAATCTGGTCCAGTGATAACATGCCATTCTAAATTAGATGCCTTTTGCTTCATCTTTTTTGGATGTCCTTTCCCCTGTCCTCTGCCCGCTCCTTGTTTTCTCAGATTGTGATAGTCTTTCATTTTGTTGGAAAATATTTTCTAAGTTCTGCAGGTTGTTCCGTCAACTTTACTTAAGCACGCTGGTTTTCTTTTTGCAGGTTTTGTGTGAACTAGAGGAGAAAGCAGGTGTAATTTTGGATGAAAGAGGTAAAGACATTAAATTGTGAATAAAGAAATTTGACAAGCTAATGGATTCTCTCCCAATTTTTTCTCTTTTAAATTCTTGCCAAATTTGTTTTCAGATGCGTGGAAATTTCATGACTCTTCTTGATTAGTTCATGCATTTATGCTTTTGGTCTAAGAGGAATATATGTTTGTTGCCATTATAAATAGGCTAGCAACATTAAGGGTGTTTATTCAGTTGAATGATTTCTTGAAAAAGATTGAGCCCTCTGAAGACATACTGACATACATAGAGGTGACTCTATGATGCTCAAGGCTGATGCCATTTAGAAGATAAGGCACTTGAGCAAACAATGAACCGGTGCTTGAATATCCATCATTCCCATCATCCAGATCATAAGCTAGTCACCTTTACCTTTTAAGTTATTAGTACAGCAAATGCTGGATAAGATCAATCTATTCACATATGTTTGCTCTTGAGGCATGAAATTTTGTTTTGCTGATGGAATTGCTGTTCTGCAGTTGAATATGAGAGAATGGTAGAATCATACTCTGTCATCAACCAAAAATTGCAGCACTCATTTTCTGAACAGGCAAACCTAGAGAAAACAATCCAAGAATTAAAGGTTTGCAACTTATCTAACTCTGTTATGTAGTTTGTTTCTGTGGCTATTTTTTGCTGATTAGTTGATACATTTGCTTTCCAGGCAGATTTGAGGAGGCATGAACGTGGTTACAGTTTTGCTCAAAAGGAAATTGTTGATCTTCAGAAACAGGTAGGGATCAGACTTTTTGCCTCCATCATCAATTAGTTTTATGGAAAGCTTGTTGTCTTCTTATCTTGGTTCTAATTGGAAGGACTTGATAAGATTCTTTAAGTATATTTTTTATTCTTTAATGTCACTTTTGATGTTTATAATGAATGGTTTTCTTTTTTTTTCCTCCGCACATCATAAGCAGTCTCCTACTCGTCCTTAGCATTGTTTATGATGTTTTAGGTGACAGTTCTTCTAAAGGAATGTCGTGATATACAACTTCGGTGTGGATCTTCTGGGCATGACCAAGTTGATGATAGTAAAGCAATTGCTCCTGTCGGAATGGACGTAGAGTCTGATCCTGAAAATGCAATCTTGGAACTCCTTGTAAGTTCACTTCTTAACTTTTTCTGGAAGACTCATCCACATGAACTTTTTTCTTTTGGCAAAACTGATCAATCATTGATTTCTTGTTTGGTTCGGACTGTATATTAAGACCTTCAAGGATATAAATGGGTTAGTTGAGCAGAATGTTCAGCTCAGGAGCCTTGTGCGTAATCTTTCAGATCAGATTGAAGATAGGGAGACGGTGTTCAAGGTACCTCAGAAGAATTTTAATTGAAGTAGGTATTGCTTATAGAGGAGCTTGGGTATCTAACAGTTTATGGTGCATGGATTGCAGGAGAAAATTGAAATGGAACTCAAAAAACACACTGATGAAGCTGCCTCCAAAGTTGCTGCTGTGTTACAAAGAGCTGAAGAGCAGGGTCACATGATTGAATCACTCCACACTTCTGTAAGCTTCGGAGGACTAACATATTTTGCTTCAATTGTACTTCTGTTCTCTTTCCATTAACATCACAATTTCTTTTTTTCCTCAAATGCATAGGTTGCAATGTACAAAAGGTTGTATGAAGAGGAACACAAACTTCGCTCATCTTATTCCCACTCTTCAGATGCAGCTCCAGGTTTTCCATCTTATCTTACTTATGTTTATTGCATGTTTGACATCTCTATACTGAAGTTTTCTGTAGCTGTCTTTATTAGAACTGATGGCTGGATGTTATTGTTAAAACTACTTCTCAAAAAATTGCAAAGTGCCGTTACAGTTTGACTGCCTGTTCATGCTTCAAAAACTGTTCCCTTTTCTTTAAAGTATCTTGCACTCAGAAGCACACTATTATTTCCTATTAAAAACTTTTTGTGGCTTTGCTATTCTTTGGTTATTGATCAACCTTTTTCACCACTGATGACTCATGTAACTCTTACTGTGTTCCGTAATTCTTATAGGAGACTTTTGCATTTATTTATACATCTTTAGGATCTCAAATAACAGAACAAAAGTCTTTTTGTTTAAATATTTTTCTGCTTTGGTGCGTTTTGATAAATTTTTCTATAGCTTTGCACTCATATTCATCTTGCTAGGAGCATGAGCAGATATTTTCTATGGCTTTGCACTCATATACATCTTGCTAGTCATCATATGTGTTTAGATAATCATAGTCTTATTGATTGAGAATTGTTCATTGTGATGTCCAACGTTTATGAAAAATAAATATCCTAAGTACGTTTTAACTTGCAGTATTCTTGATATTTCAAATCGTTATAATCTTTCCCACCAGTAGGCTAAAATACTTGGTATTCTGTATTTTCTTGACCTTTTCTGTTGTATGTTTCTGATATTACTTTTGAAATAAAATTTCATCATGTTTTAATATGTGTCTTTAGTTTTTCCAGTCATATGCTTGTGCTTTGTGCCCCAAGACACTTGTTGCATTCTGTTCTGAACAACAGTGTATTAGTGTGAGTGGCTCATACATAGGAACAACAAACAATAGATTGATGTGCTGGATGATAATGAAGTGGAAAGTTTATGAAACTTTCAAGGAGATGGAGGCATCCCACTTATTTAGCTGAACCTTGCTTCATCTACGTTTATGGTTTTGTGCATGGATCCTTTGCCATTTGTGGTTTTTGCAATTTTGGTTTCTACTAAGGGAATATTTTGAGTGACGTGATAACATTAAAAGAGTTGTATTCTGGAATTTTGTTTTCCAGACCCTTGGAAAAAAGTGTTCCTCTTTTCCAAAACATTAACTGAAATGGTAATGCATCCAGCAACAGGATTAAAACCAATCACCCAAATTTTAATAATCTATACAAGGCAGGAAAAGATAAAACAACTTATCATGTTCCATTATAATGTTTTGAGGAAGGCAATCCATCATACCACAGTTGATTTCTGTTGAGTACCTTGTATCCTTTCTCGATTCATGCTCCATAGCATTCAAATGCTGTCTCCAACTTTGTTAATATCCTCTTTTTGTAATAGTTTCCTTGTATGTCCTACTTTCATTAAACACAAATATATGTGTTAACAGATATGCATGTTATGGTTACTGCTTAACTGGTCATGTTAATGTTTGTAGCCCTGAAACATTTCAACCTAGGATAATTTTTGCATTACAACTTGATCTTCTCTTATCTATTTGTCACATGATGTTATTGTGCTCTCCAAATGCTCATCTGATTTACATGCATTGATTCAATGATAACAATGCAGTTGAAGAGGATGGAAGAAGGAACCGTTTACTTCTGCTTGAAGATTCTCAGGTGCAGCTAATACTGAAGTTTTTAAGATAGCCAGTGTCATGTTAATCATTCTTCTGAATGTATTCCATATGATTAAAATACAGGAAGCTACTAAGAAGGCCCAGGAAAAGGCTGCTGAGCGATTAAGATCTCTTGAGGAAGATTTGGCGAAATCTAAGTAAAGTTCATATCCTTTTCTTTTACAGACTTCTGCTTGTAAAATAAAATTTGTTTGCCATTGTGTACTTCCAATTTACTCAAATGCAACACCTTTTGAATTTTTTAAGCTTGTTACCTGTAAATAAAAAGCACTTGAATGGATCTGAAAAAATGTTGATGGCGATGCTCATTATTCTCAATTGATTATAGTTGACATATGCGTTTAACATTGCCAGCATTTCACATTCCTGCTTTTCTGGGTTTCTTTGTTGGTTGTGCATACTGGAAATTCTCTGCTTGTATTTGCATCAATAACTGAAGTTTTATGTTGTGTTTAATTCTTGCCTATTCGTATGGCTTTTGCTTATATTTGAAGACCATGGCCCTGGATTTTGGTGTATTTACCAGATACTTTTTTATCATTATTTAATAGCCAATATTGCTGTTCTCATTGATAGTTTTTATTAGTGTAAAAACCAATATGTCTATCTCATCTTTTATGCTCGTTCTCAAGTTACACACTCTCTCTTTCTTTCCTCCCTTTCTTAGAAACACAATAGATTATTGTTGAAACAATCCTTTTTTTTACATAACTCCTAAAGGGTGTTTGCTTCGTGTTGAATGTGTTGTTTGTGAGTTTTTCTAACTTTACCCTGCTATGTCCTTCTGTATTACTTGCCGCATTATTCTGTATATGTTATCTGTGACAGGAGTGATATTATATTACTACGATCAGAACGTGACAAGATGACTCTGGATGCTAAATTCGCTAGAGAAAGACTTGATAGTTATATGAAAGAATTTGAACATCAGGTGAACTTTTAAATTTTACTGTCAACTCCTCTATACTAGTGCTTTCAGATATGCTATCTATCCTAATTAGGACACATGTTAAAGTGTTTATTTTATATAGTTCTGATTGCATTTTCTATGTGACAGAGAAATGAAATGAATGGTGTTTTATCAAGAAATGTGGAGTTTTCACAGTTGATAGTTGACCATCAAAGAAAGTTGCGTGAAAGTTCAGAAAATTTGGTTGCATCTGAGGAACTTTCTCGGAAGTTAAATATGGAGGTTCGAGATTTTTCATCCCAACATTGTTGATTTTGATAATATTGAGTAATTTTGAGTAATTACATGTTCTTTCTTGACAGGTGTCTGTTCTAAAGCTTGAAAAGGAGATTTTATCAAATGCTGAAAAGAGAGCATGTGATGAAGTTCGTAGTTTGTCGGAGAGGGTTTATCGCCTTCAGGTCTGTCTGAAAAGTAACAGTCCAACTTTCGATTCTAACAATTGGTGTTTGTGTTCTAATCTTTTTGAATGTGTGCAGGCTACTTTGGACACTATTCAGAGTGCCGAGGAGGCTCGTGAGGTTGGTTGTCTTAATTGTGCATCATGTGTTCTTGTATTTTGAATTGGTTTGAGTGTTATCACACCTGATTTTCTTCCTGGAAACTATAGGAAGCAAGAGCTGCTGAGAAGAGGAAACAAGAGGAGTATGTAAAAAAAATTGAGGTGTGTTTAGTTTGCAATTGATCAAAGGTTTATTTTTGCAAAAGATGTGTCTGCTTCTTGTTTTCGCAAAATTTCCTAGCAAACAGCTTTTTATTACTGAAAATTGTGCCGCTTTTATTTTGTCTCCCAGGTTGCTAATTTTTCTTCAGAGTTCTTTGATTTTATATGGAATTGCTTGGGTGAACATAAGCTGTCTGCTAAATCATTGCTCAGACCACTCTTTGACAAACACCGATGCATATTTATTTTTCATATAACTTAATATCAATAAAGTAGTCGTATAGTGCTGTATCGTGCTAGATAAAATGATTTAATTGGATGTTTTGCTTAAATATTATTCTTGCAGAGGGAATGGACTGAGGCCAAGAAAGAGCTGCAACAGGAGCGGGACAATGTTAGAGCTCTCACATCTGACCGTGAACAGACGTTGAAGAATGCCATGAGGCAAATTGATGACATGGGGAAGGAATTGGCTAATACATTGCATGCTGTTTCTGCTGCTGAAACTAGGGCTGCTGTTGCTGAGGTATTTATTGCTTTGCAACTTGATGCCTCAGTACTCGTTTTTCATTTCTGTACTGTAAGCTCAAATATTCACGTGTTTCTTTTAATCTAATGGAGCATCATCTGATTGTCCCTTTTCTTGATATTTATCAGACCAAACTCTCCGAGCTGGAGAAGAAGATGAAAGTTTCGGATGCTAAGGTATGCCTTCCCCAGATTCTAGTTGTTTTGTTGTTTAGAATTTTTTTTTATTGCAAGTGTCTTTGTTGAATACAATAGTTCTTCATTGATTCGTCACTTTTCTGCAATGTTGTCAATCATTTATTCTCTGATCAAGGATCTGTTCTCTCTCAATAAAATATTCTTGTTTTATTCAATACGATATCAAAATGATTGAGTAAGACTGTCAGTGGTATTATTTTATAGTTGTGCATTTTTCATATGCCTTTAAATCCAATTGTTTTTCTCATCCCACCTTTCACTTCATGTTGATTCAGGCTGCCAGTATGAATGACAGTGGCATATCTTCTTCTATTTCGGCTACTGAGGTCGGTGGAGTTAATTTTTGATAGTTCCTATTTGACTTTTTGCTTGTGCTCGTGCATGATAATTTGATAGCCAATAGTTTGTCATGTTCCACTTTAGAAGAAGGTTTTAGAGGATTGATTAACATATATTAGCTTTGGACTAAAACACATCATTGTCTACTTCAATTTTCTTCTGTCACAATTTTAGAGTCCTTTTATTTTATTTTTGGATGGCTTCATGTTTTGATGTGAAATTCTCTTCCTTATAGCTTGTATTTGTTCGATTAAGTTTTGAATCCATGGAACAATATACAGATATAGAAATAAAACACCAGCTGAATAATATTAAAGAGAGTTGGAATGTTATCATGATCCCATCCCTCTTTGATCAATTTATTGCATTTTTCTATAAATTGTGTAATTTTCAAATAAAATTTCTGTATGAACATGTCTAGTTCAATATGCTGTACAAGTTTATAGTGATGCTTAATGGGTTACATACCTTTTGAATACAAGTTTAGGGTGGAATCATTTCATTTGGATATTTCTGTGTTATCAGTGCCAATATGGTTTTGGTATGTGCATTGCATGTTCCTTTTGGAGGCCCACTGCCATATTCTAATTAAATGTGTTATTTGTTGATAATTAACTATTTTTTTGGAAAGTTCTAGAGTATTGTTTAGTCTAACTTTGTTTTTTTTTTTTTCCAAATGTGTGCAAGGTTGTTACGGATTTGCTTATGGCAAAGGACGAGATACAAAAATTAAAAGAGGAAGCTCGGGCTAGCAAGGAGCACATGCTACAGGTAAACACCTGATGACACCTATAACAATTCACTTCGCATAACAAGTCAATATTTTTTCAAGAAGGTTAGTAATTGCACCTTACATATTTCATTGCAGTATAAGAGTATAGCACAGGTGAATGAAACTGCTCTAAAGCAAATGGAAGATGCCCATGAAAACTTCAAGAAAGAGGTATGTCATTGTTACGCGAGGCCTAAGTGTTGAGTTTCTCAGCAATATCAAGTACCCAAATACATCCTCTCTAAAAATGGTGCTTTTCTAACATCCACCAGTCAGAGAAGTTAAAGGAATCGCTAGAAAATGAACTTCTTTCTCTGCGGGGGAGGATCTCAGAACTCGACAGCGAATTTAGTAAGAAGTCTGAAGAGGTGGCCTCTGCAGCTGTAGGAAAAGCTGAGGCTTTTGCTTCTGCTTTGGCAGAAATTACCTGTTTGAAGGAAGAAAACTGTAGTAAAACGTGAGATATACTCCATTGCATTTGTCTGTGTTTTTTTTGTAGTCCTTAAGACATCTCTCATTAGGCCATTTGCCTGCAGCTCTCAAATTGTAGTGTTGGAATCTCAAATTTCTGCTTTGAAAGAGGATTTGGAAAAGGAGCATGAACGTTGGCGTGCTGCTCAAGCCAATTATGAAAGACAGGTTGATTTGCTGGTTTATTCTTATTTTTAGTATTTGAATTTGTGCATAAAGGACGTGAGTTCTATCCCCAATTGTAGTGTAGAATTTGGGTTTTGTTGAATTTGCGTATCTCTTAATTTTTGGAAAGTGTTTCTATTTAATAAAATTAGTTATAACAGCCATGCCTATTATGATCAGGTGATGGATCCGACTGAAATTCTCTTTTTTCCTGGTGTTTTTTATACTTTTGTTTTTCTAGGTTATTCTACAATCTGAGACAATTCAGGAGTTGACAAAGACATCACAAGCTTTATCCTTGCTACAACAAGAAGCGTCTGACCTTCGTAAATTGGTGGATGCACAGAAAAGTGCAAATGTAATCTTTCTATTTTGTATTGTGCCTTTTTGGCTGTTTTCTGAATTAATTTTGTTTTGGATGATTTTCAATTAGCCTAGAGCTTATGATACCTGGTAGCTTTTGGATCATTGTTACAATGATGTGTGCTGGTTCATTTGGCTGAAGTATCTTATCTAAGCTGCGAGTGCAGTAAAAGCTTTTAAGGATTATATCCTTGTAGTTGTAACTTCCCATCTAATAACAAAGAATAAGAGTGTTTAGTATTCATTCCATGCAATATTTGGAATAGGATGTGCTAGCAAACCTTGTTGGGTGATAAATGTGTCGCAATGATTGCCAAAATGGTGACTGTAGAGATGGAGAAACAATATTTATTATGTGGAAGCATTTTTTTGTGAATGGGGGGTGGTGGTTCAGATTGGAGTTCAGTGAGACTTCACTGTAGCGTATGCTTTCTGTTCTAAATTTACTGACTGCACATGGGTTCTTGGGCTTGAATTTGAAAGAGAGTTGTTAAATGAAACTGAGAGAGTATCTTGAGTATCAAAATTCGCTTGAGGAAGTTGTGTTTGTGCCATTTTGTGAAGTTTCTTTTGATTTTATTTATCGTTCTTAAACAACATGCTTTTTGTTTGACAAACTTGAGATTTCAATTAGTTGTCTGCACATGCTCTGTATGTGATTGCTAGTTGTGAGAGGGTTTATATATCAATATTTCATGGTGTGTGGGATAGCCAATCATGCCTTGGGTTCTCTTGCTTCTTTTTTAAATTCTTACGTTTTAATTGATAGACTTCACAGGCTGCTTTTATAATTTGCAGGACGAGCTTAAGTCTAAGTGGGAGGTAGAGAAATCAATGATTGAAGAATCAAAAAATCAAGCAGAGAAGAAATATGATGAACTGAACGAACAGGTCTTTTCTCATTTTCCATTGCTCTAATCTATTCTGTCTTGCTTTCTTGCTTTATAATGTCCAGTAATTTTAACTATTAGGAAATATAAGACCACTTCTCTGTGAGATTATTATTAATTGTTTTGCAATATAATACCGGTAGCTTTGATTTTGCTTGGCTGTTGGATGACAAAATTGCTTTGATGTTTACTTTTCCATTCTTTGTATAAAAATAGAAACCTCTGGGTAATTTTGAGTATTTTGTATTTTGTGTATATTATAATTTTATGGTTCTTGTTGTCATGTTACTTATTTATGCCCCCATCATCATACTGTAGAACAAATTGCTGCATAGCCGGCTTGAGGCTATTCACATTCAATTGGCTGAGAAGGATCGAAATGCTGCTGGAATTTCTTCTGGAAGCAATGCTCCAGGATTAGGCAGCGATGCTGGGTTGCAGAATGTGGTTAACTATCTTCGAAGGTCAAAGGAAATAGTAAGTTTCTTTCAGTTCAAGTATTATTCTTCTTGTGCTCTGAAGCAAAGCAGGACTTCTCTAACTTCCTATCCCATCAACAGGCAGAAACAGAGATTTCTTTGCTAAAACAGGAAAAGCTTCGACTGCAATCACAAGTACATCTTCTCCAGTTTCTTTTATTATATTGTGGTGGTCTGAAAATGTCATAGTGCAGCATCAGGCACACATGGAGCTATGTTATATCAAATGTTAACTGATTTTCCTATGCTGTCAAAACTTTCTGGGCAATTTTTTTTTGTTTTTCTTCTTATTGGTGCTTCAATGGTCCACAGCCCCAACTTGAGTTGGTCTCACTTTTTGCATGTTTGTGCTTTATACCAGATTAGTAATTTGCAAAAAGATTTGATTCTCTTTTACCTATGCAATTGCTTTTTCTAATTGATTACTGATGCTCGGGTGATTGATTTTGGTTTTAAATAACTGGACTGGTCTCACCTGTGCCAATATGGTAGGTGGTTCCACATCTTTTAAGAATGGATCTTTTGGGACGAAACTGAATAATCCTGAAGGAATCTAGACAAAACATAAGTTCCCGTAAGAATTGCATTGATATATGTGCCTCTAGTCCAGTTGATATTTTGTTAACAAACACTTTTGTGTTTTACTTTTAAGCTATTTATGTCTTAGGCATCTAAAATCTTCTCGACCAGTAATCGTTGTCTTGATTGAGCTAATTTCCTCTTGGCTCGATCAGTATAGATATTAATCTTTCTTCTTGAAAATGCTTGTGAGTTTTGACTACCTTATGAGGATGCTACTTGTGAACTGTATATTCACTATTTCTTTCTAGTATTTGTACACCGTACATGCAGTTTGCTTGACACATTTATGTAGTTATCATTTGTAACTTTGGGTAAATATTAGCTAGGAATGCTTTTTGTTAACAAGCTCCATGTTAAGACTTAATATTTACCAATTTTTTTATGTTAGAACTAATACTGATTGTTAGAGGTACCCTTATATGTACTACACTGGACCAATGCTTGTCTTTGCTTTTTGGACGATTACACATGCATGTAGATATCTTGGGAATATACTCTTGTATATGTCGGTGCTAGCATCAATGAAAGAAGGGGATGTTCTACTCTAATAACATCTTTTTTGTTTGCCTGAGTGACACGAAGTTCATACCAAAATGGGAAAATGTACAATTTACAAATTTGGTTGTTTTGGTTGTCAATATGCTCCACTAATCATGTCAACAATTAGACACAGTGGTTTCTCAAATAGTATTTCATTTAGGAGATTTTTGGATTAGAATGCCAGTGATTGCTTTCTCTGTGCATGCATAGCTTTGGTATTGGGTAAAAATCTAGGTATTTTGCTCCCTACATGCCTTTGCGCTCAGGGAATCTGTTTTGATTAATTTTTTGCTTTCACTGTTATAGCTTGATGGTGCTCTGAAGGCTGCAGAAACTGCCCAGGCTTCCCTTCATACTGAGCGTGCAAATTCAAGGACATTATTGTTCTCAGAGGAAGAGATAAAATCCCTTCAACTTCAGGTAATCCTTCAGATGAAATGAATATTCTGTGTTTTGAGCCTGTTGTTGCTCTTCATTTTAGCAGTTTCGCTCAGAACTCAAAACTTTTCAGGTCTTTATTTGTTTGCAGACTTGTTTTTAAATTTCTGTCTTCTGGTTTTGAAACATTAACTTCAAAAAACTAACTCCTTCAACTGGTCTCTCTGAAATTTCTTTCCAGGTTAGAGAATTGACCTTGCTTCGTGAAAGCAACATCCAATTGAGAGAGGAAAACAAGCACAACTTTGAGGAATGCCAGGTATTGCTCCAGATGGACTTTTGAGTTGATCATTTGCGTCTCTGTGTTAATTCCTATATATTTTATATAGTTTATTGATGGCATTCACTAATTTGACACTCTTTTTTCCCAAACTGTTAGAAATTGCGTGAAGTAGCACAAAATACTAAAGCACAGTCTGACAAGCTAGAATCTCTATTGAGGGAGAGGCAAATTGAGGTTGAAGCTTGTAAGAAGGAAATTGAAATGGACAAGGCGGAGAAAGATAACTTGGAAAAGAGAATGTCCGAGGTACGGCAACTTTAATTGGCTTTTGATGCCAAATTTCCTCATTTGAATATTCTGACATGGTATTTTTTTTTAAAGCTACTTGAGAGATGTAGAAATATTGACGTGGAAGATTACAATAGGATGAAGGATGATCTTCGACAGATGGAGGTAAATAAAGTATTTTGTGCTTATTTGGTATTGTTTATGGCTCTTCAAGCTTGGATTTAATTGAGACACCATCTACTGACAAATGTTATCATGGTTTGTAGTCTTTGTTGAAGTGCTCGTTTGGCATCAACTTCTGCATTTTAAGTGCTTTTCAAATTGCTATTCACATGAAAAGGCATCAAATTGATGGTTTTGATGTGCTCCTGTCAAAATTTCAAATTTGTTTTTTTTGAAAAAACATCATTTTAATGTATTTTCAATTGAAAAACACCCTGCACCACGTTACCAAACGGGCTTGAAATGATTTCAATTAATTGGTGGCTTGTATTCACCCTTAAGTATGGTGTGGTGATCTTAGTTAGCTAATGATTAGAACTGCTGATGTTTCAAGGATCAGTGTCTTGGCTGTTAGCTATGCATGTTCACTTTTATCCTTGGAAAGTGTTGAAAGAAAAGGTGGTGGATGTCTAAACAATCACATTGGTAGTCTTACCTTGTCAAATAGGATCATTAGAAGAATCATGCTTTTCTTTGTTTTCTCTTGGGCCTTGTCGAACTACAGGAGTTGCCTTTTTGTTTTTTGATCGTTGTTATGTGAGTAGCCCGGATAAATCATTTTGAAATGGCACGTTTGATGCTAATGCAGCATAAGAAGTTGCATTTACTGGGCTACATAATTAAACAGAATATGTAATTGTGCTAGTCCAAACTGTACTTTGATCTTTGTCTGCATACTGTTCCTCAAGAAAGGGGCAGTAAGTGATGGTGAATCTTCAATATAGCATAGGAGTGCAATCGTTGTAATGGAATTTGGAGTGATGAATTAATGCCTCATCATGAGGTTTTCTGGCAGTCAGGAAACATGTGAAAGCTCTTTTATCTTACAGTGCAAGTCGGGGTTGTGCTATTTATTTTAGTAAACAACTTGCTCCATTTATGGATTAGCTTGCTGGCAGCAAGATGCTCATTTTTTTTTCCTTTTTAGAGTTGAACTATTCTGTTTTATAAATTTTCAGGAATCATAGAATCTTCCAGAAACTGTTCATATGATTCTACTTGTTCTTGGCACCTCTTGAGCAATGCCTATTTTGTGCCTGTGATCCAGTTTCTGTATTGTTCTGTGTTAGCGCTCTATAGATATAAATAGCTTTTGTAGTCCTAGAATATTTCTTCTTCTCTATAATTTAAACATCATTGCATTTGTCATCGTGTCTTATATATCCACTTCTTTTTTTACCAGGAAAAATTGAGAGAGAAGGATGCTGAGATGGAGGGAATTAAGAATCTTGTATCTGAACAGCAGGAAAAAATACTGAAATTGGAGCAAGACCTTGCCAAGAGTGAATCAGAATTGAACCAAAGAGAGAGAAGGATAAGTGACATTTTGCAAACAGAGGTTTGTGCACCACATGATTTGTAGCACTAGTTGTAGATCTTGCTGTGTGCATTCCCAAATCATCACACAATGCTCTCATTGTTTTACATGCAGGCTAGTCTCAGATCTGAGCTGGAGAAGCAGAAGAAGCTGTCTGTTCAGTGGAAGGTTGTGAAGTTATATGAAAATCATCTTGCAAAGACTGACTGAATTATGAATTGTGAACATTATTTGGGACTACTCTGCTGTTTGCTATTAGTAGTTTTGTTCAAAAAGAAATTGTTGTATGATCAATAAAATGTTCGCACCATTCTGTTGTATTGTAGAAAAAATCTGAAATCTTATCAAAGGAGAAGGAAGAATTTAGCAAAGAAAAACAAGCACTCATCAAACAGATTGAGGACTTGAAACAAGGTATTTCTTTTCTCATAAAACTGTAATGTGGTAGTGTTGTCTGGCCATTACATTTGCCTAATTTTATTCTTTAACTCTTCAAATAGGTAAAAGATTGCTGGGAAATGTTACTGGCGAGCAGGTCTTGAAGGAAAAGGAGGAAAAAGAACACAGAATACAGGTTTTCAGACCCACCAACTTGTTTTCTATTCCCCCCTATTTCTCATATTGCTTGTTTTGACCTTTCATGTAATGATCTTCCAGATTCTGGAGAAAACTGTCGAGAGGCTAAGAGAGGAGTTGAAAAGGGAGAAAGAGGATCTTCGGACCGAGAAATCAAAGCGTCAGGTTACAGAGAAGGCTGTTTTAGATTCCTACAAAAATGTTGAGCAGGTTATTTGTGGATTCATCTTTCAACAACCATTTTCTTACTCTGCAAATAAGTTATTTCAGGATATGATAGTTTAACAGGGTGACAAGCTTGTAGCTAGAATGAAAAATTGGACTTTGGGATATCTGTAACATGTTGGGAATGTCTTGGTTGTATATTCAAAGTAATGGCAAGAAAACCAGTTAAACTACAAATTTTTTTGACGTGCATGCTTGCAGTTCGTTCCATTTTATTTTGGAAAGCATATTTTGTTCTCAATGATCATAATTTATTAATGCCCAAAAGCATGATTTTATTTTCTAGTTGTTCTATCGACCAGAATTTTTCTATGGTGTAATTCTTCTGTAAACCATTTTTCTTTCTTTTAATTAACGCCTTTCTTTTACAAATTTTAGACAAAGACAAAGTTGGAGGATAAACTTGAGTTGCATAAGCAGGTTCTGAAGCGCATATCAGATGAACTGGAAAAGCTTAAGCATGCAGAAGGCAATCTTCCAGAGGTGAATTTTTTTTTAATATAAATTGATTTCTATTTTTTTTTTTTGTACTTTACAAGTTTTGCATTTGAATGGATATATGGAAAGTGCTGCATTCATCAGTTCCGTGTGATTTTTCTATTTGCTCATGTACCATGAGATGCCACTACTGGGCTTATAAATTATTTCTGATTCCTTGAAAGTGAGATTGCAGTCTTTTTCATTCTGCAGAATGCCAGGTGGCCACGATGAGAGTAGCGATATCTTTTTGGTTTACAGAGAGAGAGAGAGAGAGAGAGAGAGAGAGTGACTGAGTTTATGGATGAAAAATCTTACATGTTCTAGCATTCTTTTCTCTTGTCCCTTTGGGAAGATTGGTCCATTGGTTGAGAACTTTATGCATTTGTTTTTTAATTTCGTTCTTCAATTCACTTCAGGGCACCTCTGTGGTTCAGCTTCTTTCTGGGACCATCTTGGATGATCTAACTGCCACCTATGTATCAGCTATCGAGAACTTTGAAAGGGTAGCACTTTCTGTTTCCTCTGAACTTGGAGCTGGTGTCCAATCAGTGGAGAATCCTTTGATTCCAGATGCTTCTGCCACTGTTACTCCTGGTAATCAACTAATCATCTTCTTTGGTTTGCCTTAGACTACCTGGTGATAACTTTTAAGGTGGCAAGTTGCGTTCCTGCTTATCCCTGTTTTCAGTTTGAGCATCTCTCTTTCTATTTTGCGTTGCAGGTCAGGCAGTTCCTTCTCAGGCTACCATCGTTTCCTCAGTAGCTCCTCATGCTCACTTACCTACTAAAATGGCCGAAGAGAAGGAGAGAAAAGTTCCTGTACCCAAACCCAATGTTGAAACTCGTAAGACAGGGAGGAAGCTGGTAAGACCCCGGCTTGTTAGACCTGAAGAGCCTCCAAGCGATGTTGAGATGTCAGAGGTGGATGGATCTACTAGTGTGGCAAAGCTTACACCCGCTAGCGAGTCTGAAACTCAACACAATATCACACTATTTTCTCAGCCAATAGCCCGCAAGCGCCTTGCTTCATCTAGTTCTGACTTGAACGAGCAGCCCCTTAATCAAGGAGATACTAGCTCTGATGTTCCACCACCTGTTTTGAAGAGACCAAAAGGTACTGATTCCGTGCAAGAAGGTAGTGAAGGACAAGCTGCCACTCCATCAGAGACTCTGGTGACTCCTCCGGTGGTGGAAGAATCAGCTGTCGCTGATTTGTCTCAGGGTGAAGAGGAAGCTGTTGCAGAAAAGGAAGAGGTTGAGACTTCCGGAGAGAAAGCGGAACCTCCAAAAGAATCTGAACAATTAGATGACACAACTCAAGTTGAACCAGAGAATGAGACAAATGAAGTTGCTGAAGAGATTTTGGATAAACCAAGTGAAAGTGGAATGGAAATTTATGATGGTTCAAAGGATCATGCTACTGCAGAAGACAACCAACAATTACCTGTGGAGTTTGAAAATGAGAGGGAAGAGGGGGAACTAGTTGCAGAAGTCGAGGAAGGCGCCGATATGTCAAACATGGCAGGGAGCCCGGAAACTGGGGAAGTTCTTCCTGACACTACTCCTGTGGCTTCACCAGCTAGGATTGATGATGAAGCTATGGTCCCTGTGGGAATGGAGTCAGGTGAGATTAATTCTCCTGAGATGATCACTGATGAGAAGAATGATGAGGGTGATATAGTTGAAGAAATTGGCGAAGGTTCCGACAAGTCAAATGATGGTGGTGACCAGATAGCTGTGGAGACTGATCAGAGTCCCGAGGCTGCTTCAGTCGCTGGAGAGAGAACAACAGCTACTGCCAATACAGAAATGGATGTATCAAAACAAGCTAGTTCCAGTGGAGCAGAGGCAGAAGAGGTTAGACAGGTATCACCTGCAAGTAACACCTCTACTGTTGTGAATTTAGCAGAGCGAGCTAGGCAGAGGGCAATGCTGAGACAGGGTGGAGGTGGAGCTCCTGCAGTACTTTCTCCTCCAAGCGGTAGAGGCCGTGGAAGAGTTCTACGTGGTCGAATAGCACGTGGTGCACGTGGTGCACGTGGTGGGCGAAGTGGACGTGGACAAACTCCCGGTCAACAGGGTTAAGATCTTCCCCATGTGGTTCTGTTAAACCCGTGAATACAACCTTTTTCTTTCTTTTTTTTCTGGGAAATTGTTGAAGTCCCCGACTCTTCATTAGATCAAAGTAAACAGTCAATCACATTGCCCTAGGAAAATTTTGAGTGAATAGAAGGCTTGTCTTTCCTTGTCCTCTTGTTCATTATTGACAAGCTCTTTCATTATCAGATTACTTCCCCCATATTTTGCTGAAACAAGATCGTAAAAAATTATGATCAGTTGCATCCACATCCATAACTTGGCAAGACTCGGCCAGTGGTGGGGTGTTTGTTATCTGCATTTTCTGGATTGCAGTACACAGGTTTTGAGGCACGGATTGTGGCTTCTGTTTTACGAATGCTTTTCAAAATTCTAAGAGGCTTCAACTTTTGAGCTAGATTCTGATAGAATAATATTTTTTTATTTTTTAAATTTTATTTTTATATGCTTCGAAACAATCTAAAAATATTTTTTAAAAAAAATTCATGTTTTTTTAAAAGCTCTCATCACCGTATCTTTCTAGATTTTTTCACAGGTGATGAAGAAGTGCTCCTATTGGGGATAGCATCACGAACCAACAAAAGTTGGTGTACGGATGCATGAGCTCATTCCAGACTTAAATTGCCTTGGACACCGCAACCTTTTTATAGTGAATCCAGATACGTTCCTGTGTTTCATCGTACAGACTGCTTGATCCAATAGTGTTTTTTAAAATTCACAACTGCATGCTGTCTAGCACCTCGAAGTAGTTGATACGGATCCAAATCTATTATGTAGTTTTCGTTGTCATCTGCTTCTACATTTTGGTGTAATATTGCCAGGCA
>Ga0325401_1000733_pt1 | contig 25142 bp, 20 predicted proteins | sample PopdelMetagenome_FD_205666 | JGI IMG/M metagenome (GOLD analysis project Ga0325401, IMG submission 205666) | Populus deltoides microbial communities from Bellville, Georgia, United States - Xylem-PdKOR-R2 | ecosystem: Host-associated > Plants > Phyllosphere > Stem > Wood/Secondary xylem | place...
AAATTGATTTTGTGAAGAACCCTACCTGACTTATCACTCTTCAATCACAAAGGGTGTGGCGTCGAAATCCTAGATTGATCTTTGTGGCGTCCAGATCGACTTATCAAAGTATCATTCTAGTCTATCCTCCATCTTATTTACCTTGAAATCACTATAATCCAGCCTAAACACCAAAAGAAAGACAACCAACCAGACCCATCCTTTATCCATTTTCATCAGATTCATTGTTGCTGATTTTTCGAATCATTCACGACACATCATATTGGGAAGTATTCTGATGAGGTTTTGTTCCGTAGTCCCAATGCATGCTAGTCAATTACTTTTGGGGCGTCCATGGCAGTTTGATCGGAAGGCAATTCATGATAGGTTTAGAAATAGGTTCACTATTGTAAAGGAAGGTAAAACCATCACTCTTATACCTCTTCTCCAAAACAACTATATGATGATCAAATTAAATTAAAAAAGGAGTGTGAGGATGGGAAGAGTGAAAATTCACGTGAGGACAATGGTGAGAGAAGACCATCAGATTTGGCTAAACCTAAATCATTAATTAAACCGATTAAGAGTGGAGGTAAAACCCGAGGAGTGAAGAAAGTAAGCTTGTGTGATGATAATAATGTGGAAAAATTAAAGAAATAACCTAATTTTTATGCAAAAAGAGCTCAAATCAAATATGTGTTTTTCACTAACAAGCTAGAGATCTTACTTGTGTATAAGGAGGCTTATTTTAACTCTAATGATCTTGATTCTGCTGATTCTAGTGCGGCTGTTTCTTTGTTGTAGGAGTTTGATGATGTATTCCCTGAAGACATCCCAGTGGATTACCACAATTAATGGGAATTGAACATCAAATTGACCTTGTACCCGAAGCTTCGATTCCTAACCGTCCATCCTATAGAATGAACCCTGAGGAGACGAAGGAGCTTCAAAGGTAAGTAGATGAGTTGATGATGAAGGGGTACATTCGTGAGAGTACGAGCCCTTCTGTTGTGCCAGTGTTAAAGGATGGAACTTGAAGAATGTTTGTTGACTGTCGCGCCATCAACAACATAGTGGGTATCAAGATAGATAAGAAGAAAGTTAAGGCCATCCGAGATTGGTTTACACCAAAATCGGTAAGTGAGGTAAGGAGTTTTCATGGACTTGCTAGTTTTTATAGAACGTTTGTGAAGGATTTTAGTACTATTGCTACACCTTCAACTGAAATTGTGAAAACATTTGTTGGATTTAAATGGAATGATGAACAGGATAAGGCTTTTAAATTTTTGAAAGATAAAATTTGTTCAGCGTCTATTTTAGCTTTGCCAGACTTTATGAGAGCTTTTGAAGTTGAATGTGATGCGTCAGGTATTGGTATAGGAGCTGTGTTAATGCAGGATAGAAGGCCAATTGCGCATTTCAGCGAAAAACTTAATGGGGCAGCCTTGAATTACCTTATATATAGCAAGGAGCTTTATGCCTGGTAAGGACTTTAGAGACGTAACAGCATTACCTATGGCCCAAGGAGTTTGTGATACTTTCTAATCATGAATCATTAAAGCACTTGAAAAGGCAAGGTAAGCTAAGTAGGATACATGCTAAATGGGTTGAATTTATTGAAACATTTATGTATGTGATCAAGTATAAGCAAGGAAAGAAAATATTGTTACTGATGCACTTTCACGCAGGTATGTACTTTTATCTACTTTGGATGCTAGATTTCTAGGATTTGAACACAAAAAAGAATTGTACAAGGATGATGGTGATTTTGTTTATGTTTACAATGCTTGCAAAAAACTTTGGCGTTTGAAAAAGTTTTATAAACTTGATGGATATTTGTTTAAAGAGAGTCGTTTATGTGTTCCATCAAGTTCTATGCATGAATTGCTTGTACGTGAAGCACATGGGGGTGGGTTAATAGGGCATTTTGGTGTTGTTAAGACTTTGGTTGTGTTGCATGAACATTTTATTGGCCTAAAATGAAAAAAGATGTGCAACGTATATGTGATTAATGCATAATTTGTAGGAAAGCAAAGTCTAAGACTCAACCACATGTCTTGTATACCCCTTTGCTTGTACCGACGGAACCATGGGTAGACATTTCGATGGACTTCATCCTAGGTTTACCTAGATCAAAACAGGGTAGGGATTCAATCTTTGTAGTTGTTGATAGATTTTCTAAGATGGCACACTTCATTCCATGTCATAAAACCGATGATGCAACTAACATTGCAGATTTGTTCTTTAGGGAGATAATACGCCTTCACGGGTCCCTAAGAGCATTTTTCTGATAGAGATGTTAAGTTCCTTAGCTATGTTTGGAATGTGTTATGGGGCAAATTGGGTACTAAACAGCAGTTTTTAAGTACTTGTCACCCCCGAACAGATGGACAAACCTAGTTAATAGGACCTTAACACCACTTATACGTGCTGTCATTCAAAAGAACTTAAAGAATTTAGAAGATTGTTTGTCATTTATAGAGTTTGCATATAATCGTAGTGTGCATTCTACTACTGAATTTTCACCATTTGAAATTGTGTATGGATTTAACCCTTTAACTCCCATGGATTTGATTCCTTCGCTTATTGATGAAAGGGTTAGATAGGATGGTAAAAAGCACAGGTGGTGAAGACCCTCCTGAGAGTGTGTGGCAATAAATTGAAAAGAGAAATCATGTGTACGCTACCAAAGCCAATAAGGGGCGCAAACATGTTGTTTTTCAGCCCAACGATTAGGTTTGGGTGCATATGCATAAGGAGAGATTTCTGGCCCATAAAAAATCAAAGCTATGCCACGAGGAGATGGGCCATTTCATATCCTTGAATAGATCAATAGCAATACTTATAAAGTTGATTTGCTATGTGAGTATGGTGTTAATGCTACCTTCAATGTTTCTGATCTTATTATGTTTGATGCAAGTGATGATTCGAGGTCGAATCCTTTTGAAGAGAGATGGGAAATGAGGAGCAACCAAGACCAAGCGTAATCATGCTAACGACCCAATTGGGCCAATTACATGAGCTAGGGCTAAGAAGCTTAAAGAAGCATTGAATGGGCTTGTTCAAAACATATAGAGCAAGATGGACCTATAGGGGCTTGGGACATTTAAGGAGAATGAAGGACACCCTTTAATTGATCTAATTCAAGTCCAAGAAGAGCCTAATTTGTGTGGAATAAGGGGCTGATGTGTCCGGCCCCATACCATCCTTGTTAGGCTTTTTTTTTTCCTAATCCTACAAGGATAGAAAGTCATCAATTTATTCTTCTAATTAAGTAAAGAAGGACGCCAACTCTTGTTCCTAAAGAGGGGAGGATTATTTAGTGCTTTTCCTAACCTAGGAAGGAAAGTAATTAAATCAGCAACAAAAAAGGAAATTTGCTTTGTTATTTTTCCAAGTTATACAAAGGAATCCAAGCTAATCAAGGAAAAGAAAGGGGCGGTAGCAAGGAAACCAAATCAAATTAATTAGGTTTTATTTTCTCAATTTATATGCGGCAAAATAGTACCAGACTTTATGTCATTTTTATTTTTTTATTTCTTCTAGTATTGTTTTGCCGCATATAACTTGACACAAGTTTTGATTCGAGGTCGAATCCTTCCGAGGAGAGAGGGGATGATGTAGACCAGCCTAGAAACACCAGCAAGAAACCATTACATGTTCCAAATGGTCGAATGACTCGATCCAAGACAAGGGTATTGAAAGAGGCATTGAATGCATTGGTTTTGAAGGTTTCGACCAAGTTAGAATTGAACGGTCCATTGGCGTATCAAAAGGAGGCCCTAGTACATCTTATCCATGTACAAGAGAGGCCCAATACAACCTTCTTTGAGCCATGAGGTGAGGACAACAAAAGAATCTTACTACAACTTGGAAACAACATGCGTGGCTACCTTTTTTTTTTGTTCTAGGATTAATGGGCTAGATGAAAAATAAGCCTTGAATTGGTTCTGTAATATGTTATTTTCACCTCTTCTTCTCATGGAAAAACATGTGATATGATTCGGGCAATGAAAAAACAATTAAATTTGGATTCTGATGTAAAATGCACAACTATTCTGAGGCTGAAATGTTACATGAAATCTTCAGATAGGTTATGCTACCTTGGGTTAAAATTTCAGGTCAATCATAGTTCGGGAAGGCATCACAATACTGGTCAATAGAAGCTTCACAAATTTTATTATTTACTTCCTTTTGACTTGTGGACTTCTTATTTGGCTAGGATTCTTTTCCTACAAGGATATGGCAGCTTGTTTTGGAAATCTCCTAACTCTACAAGGATCTTTAATGGGCTGCAACATAGTTTTCAAGTGTGCCAAGGATTCATAAATGTTTCAGAATTATTCTCTTACAAGGATTTTTTATTCATCCTGCCTACAACAAGAGAAGAAGAGTTCATAACTAATTCTACCTTCAGATTCGATTCTCCGAACTTATATGGGACTTGTAAAGGGCAACAAATCTGATCCTATCATATTTAGGATATTAAATTTGGATTTATTATTGTTATTATTATTATTTTTTTAGTTTAGGGTGTATTTATATTATTTGGGTTAAATTGTAAGTGTGCATTATATAAGTCCACATAAAGGGTCCATTAGGGTTTATTTTAGTTTGGAGTCACTATAAATAAGGGCATAACCAGACATGTAAGGTTACGCAATTTTCAGATCAATAAAAATTTTTTTGTCGAACTTGTTGTGTGTTGGTGGGATAATCTTGTGGATTGTTGTTCATGAAGCTCTCTTTACTCAGACTAAGTTTAGGTGTTATGGTGTTGTTATTCAAACTATCTAATGCCATTTATGTAGAGGTGATAGGGAAGATGTTGATCACTTATTCTTATATTGTCCATTCTCCTATCACATTTGGTTTGATACATGCTCCAGATGTCTCATTCCCTTTCGCCGTTGTTCTTAGGTTAGAACTATCTCTCAGCTTTCTAATTTAAGAGATCGCTTTTTTAATTATGTGCTTACAAGATTGATATTAGCTTCTGTCATTTGTTATATTTGGAGGGAGAGGAATGCTCGTCTTCATGGTTATGCTCCTCATACTAGTTTGATGGTTTTTAGAGACATTGTAAATTGTATTGTTTCAAAAGTTAAATGTATTCGTAATATGGCTTCTTTGATTACTAATAGAAGGTTGAATATCATATGGGTATTTTCTGATGATATTCTCAATCCTATTTGATTTCTTTATTGGATTTTTAGGACATTTTCTCCTAGTTCCCGAGATTTACGCTGGTTGTGTATATTGCTTTTGCTTTTGTTTAAGGTAAGCGGGTTTGTCTGCTAGTACCCCTTGTAGGGTTTTTACCCTTTATTGTATTTCACTATTTTTTGGTTAATATACTTTACCTTATCCAAAAAAATCTCTTTCTTTTATAGGTACCAATTTAGTTTCCTTCCAAGAAACCAAAATATCATTAAATAGTACCAACCCTTCTTTCTTTGTATAACTATGATGAATAAGGAATCCTTGTAAGAAAAGGATTCTAAAACATTAATTAATCCTTGCCATACTTGAAAACTATGTTACATCACCTTAAAGATCCTTGTAGAACTAGGAGATTCCCATAACAAGCTGCCACATCCTCATAGGAAAAGGATCCTTGTTAAATAGGAAGTCCATAGGTCAAAAGAAAGTAAATAACAAAATTCATACAGCCTATTCTGACTTATATCACAAGTTGTTTCCAAACTCCGATTCATCTAAAAGTTTACCCCAACATGGTCGCTCCTCTAAGAGTTGTCCTACTAGCAACTCTTGCCGGGTTATTTATTACTTCGACACTCCTGCACTTGGGAGAAGACATCAATCTTTTGATCGTGTCAATACCCCTACTGGTGCCAAAGGTAAATCTGAAACTCAATCTAAACATACTCGTGATGTTAAATGTTTCAGGTGTAAGGGACATGGACATTATGCTTCAGAGTGTCCAAACAAGAGAATCATGATGATTAGAGATAATGGTGATATTGAATCTGAAAGTGACAGATCTGATTGTGAAGGCATGTCATCATTAAAGAATAGTGATGGAGATGAGTTAGCATTACTGGTTGAGGAGTCCTTAGTTATAAGGCAAACACTTCAAGTTTAGGTCAGGGAAGATGAAACTAATTAACAAAGGGAGAACATCTTCCGTACACGTTGTTATATACAAAGCAATATGTGTAATTTAATTATAGATAGTGGAAGTTGTGTTAATGTTTGTGTACCACCCTTGTTAGTAAACTAAATTTGTGTACTTTTAAGCATGCTAAACCATATAAATTGCAATGGTTGAATGATAGTGGTAAAGTGAAAGTGACTAAACAAGTTGTGGTTCCATTTTATATTGGAAAATATGTTTATGAAGTTCTGTGCGAAAAATTTAGTTTACTCTTAGCGGATTACCACCATTGAGGGGGACAAAGTATCAGATTGATTTCATACCCGGAACTTCAATTTCGAACTGACCAGGCTATAGAAGCAATCTTGAGGAGACGAAGGAGCTTCAAAGGCAAGTTGATGAGCTGATGGAAAAGGGGTATACTCGTGAGAGTAACAGCCCGTGTGTTGTACCCGTGCTACTTGTGCCAAAGAAGGATGAAACATGGAGGATGTGTGTTGATTGCCGAGCCATCAACAACATAACGGTAAAGTATAGACACCCCATTCCCAAGCTTGATGACATGTTAGATGAGTTATATGGATCCTATATTTTCTTTAAAATTGACTTGAAAAGTGGGTACCATCAAATTAGGATGCAAGAAGGTGATGAGTGGAAAACTACATTTCAGACGAAGCATGGTTTGTATGAATGGTTGGTAATGTCGTTTGGACTTACAAATGTACCTAGTAAGTTTATGTGTTTAATGAATCATGTGTTGCGCGTATTCATAGTTAAGTTTGTGGTTGTGTATTTTAATGACATTCTAATCTATAGCAACTTAACCGAGTATCTTGATCATTTGTGTAATGTACTTAGTGTGTTGCGTAGTGAGAAATTATATGCTAATCTTAAAAAGTATGCCTTTTGCATGGAGAGAAATTATGTTTCTTGGCTATGTTGTAACTCTACAGGGTATCAAGATGGATGAGGAGAAAGTTAAGGCCATCTGGAATTGGCCTGCACCCAAATCGGTAAGTGAGGTAAGGAGTTTTCATGGGTTAACTAGTTTTTTCAGGCGATTTGTGAAGATTTTAGGACAATAGCTGACCCTTAAATGAAGTTGTTAAAAAGTCAGTTAGGTTTAAACGGGGGGAGGAAAAAGAATTAGCTTTTGTTTTTTTGGAAGAGAAATTATATTCTGCACCTGCTTTGGCTTTAACTGACTTTACAAAAGCATTTTGATATCGAGAAGCCTTGTGATACGACGCAAGTAAGGTTAAATTCGGATTTTGGTATAAAAACCGCATCAGTTTAGGTTTATAGCAACAATCATAATTCTTAATCCGACCGTTGAATCGGACTAAAATTTTATATTGACTCTCCAGACATGTTGTGCTACCTTGGGTTAACATTGCAGGTCAATCGGAGTTCGGAAAGGCACTACAATACTAGTCAACAGAGGCTATACGAAATTTGTTATTTACTTCCATTTGACTTGTGGACTTCTTATTTGGTTAAGATTCTTTTCCTACAAGGATATGGCAGCTGGTTTTGGAAATTTCCTAGTTCCACAAGGATCTTTAATGAGCTGCAATATAATCTCGTAGTGTGGCAAGGATTCATTAATGTTTCAGAATCCTTTTTCTTATAAGGATTCATTATTCATCCTAGATACACAAGGAAAGAAGGGCTAGTGGTATTTAATGACAAATTAGTTATTTTTATTATTTTCTTTCATGTTCGGGTTTAATTAAAACTTTGTTTTGAGTTAGGATCCAAGGCTTGTTTGGATCATGTTATGGGCTTTTCAGTTTAGGGTTTCTGGGTCAGTTTTGTATGGAGGTCAATTCAGCCCACAATGGTAGATCCATTATGGTTACTTTTAAGAACTATTTAAACACATGTATCCTAAATTTCGGCAGCTTTGATGATTATTACTTCTGAAGTTTTCAATTTTAACGTGTGAGAATGATTCTTACATTCTTCAGCTCTTGAACGAACTGAATTTGACTTATCAAAGATTAACTGGCTTCATGGAGTCATTCTACTCATTCCAATAGTGTTGGTGCCTTGGGACAAGTTTCCATTGTGTCACACTCCTATCAGATCTATTTCGGCTTTCCGGGATCAGATCTCAATCTTGATTGTGGGTTGCCTGACCACGTGATCACGAGGTTTGCATCACATTTGAAATAGATTATCATGTGTCTGGAATGGGAATAAGTGTTGTTTTGATGCAGGATTGGAGACCTATTGCGTATTTCAGTGAGAAGTTAACTGGAGCGACCTTGAACTATCTCACATATGACGAAGAACTCTATGCATTGGTAAGAGCCCTTGAGACATGACAGCGTTACTTGTGGCCAAAAGAGTTCGTAATCCATTCAGATCATGAGTCCTTGAAACATCTGAAAGGACAAGGTAAGTTGAATAGAAGACATGCAAAATGTGTTGAATTCATTGAAACTCTTCCTTACGTAATCAAGTATAAGCAAGGCAAAAAGAACATATTAGCTGATGCACTTTCACGCATGTATGTTCTTTTAAACACCATTAATACTAGATTTCTAGGCTCTGAGTATGTGAAGGAATTGTATGATAATGATTCTAACTTTGTTGAGATTTATAATGCATGTGCACATTCGGCTTTTGGTAAGTTTTATTTGATGGATGGTTATTTGTTAAAACAGAATAGTTGTGTGTTCTTGCTAGTTCTTTGTGTGAATTGCTTGTTCGTGAAGCACATAAGGGTGGTTTAATGAGTCACTTTAGGGTTGCGAAAGCCTTGAATGTATTGCATGAGCATTTCTATTGGTCAAAGATGAAAATGGATGTGACAAATTTGTGAATAGTGCATTGTTTGTAGAAAGGCAAAATCTAGAGTACACCTGCATGCCTGTGCCTATTGAACCTTGGGTAGATATCTTTATGGACTTTATTTTAGGTTTACCTAGGTCAAAGAAAGGTAGAGACTATTTTTGTTGTGGTTGATAGGTTTTCTAAAATGACGCATTTCTTTCCATGTCATAAAATAGATGATGCATCTTATATCGCAGACTTGTTCTTCAGGGAGATTGTATGTTTACATGGCATTCCTAGGAGTATAGTATCAGATCATGATGTTAAGTTCCTTAGCTACTTTTGAAAGACCTTATGGGGAAATTTGGGAACTAAACTATTATTTTCGACAACGTGTCATCCTCAAACAAATGGACAAACTGAAATAGTGAGTAAAACATTATCCCAACTATTGTGTCTTGTAATTCAAAAAAATTTGAAAAGTTGGGAAGAATTTTTGCCTTTCGTTGAGTTTCCTTATAATAGAACCTTGCATTCAACCGCTGGTTTTTTTCTTTTTGAAATTATTTATGGGTTTAATCGACTAACTCTTATGGACTTAATTCCTTTACCTTTTGAAGAAATGGTAAGTTTAGATGTCACGATGGTGACAGGAAGGAAAAGATGATGAGACAACTCCCATGAGGGAGTTCGACTGCAAATAGAGAAAAAGAATAGACTTTACGCTTCTAAAGCAAACAAGGGACGTCAAGAGGTTGTTTTCCAACTCGGTGATTGGGTTTGGGTGCACATGTGAAAGGAACAATTTCCTAACAAAAGAAAATCAAAATTACAGCCTCGTGATGATGGTCCTTTTCAGGTTTCAGAGAGAATCAATGATAACGTATACAAAATTGATCTTTCAGGTGAGTATGGTGTTAGTGCTACATTTAATGTTGCTGATCTTACGTTATTTGACACAGTTTTTGATTTAAGGTCGAATCATTTTGAGGAGAGAGGGATGATGTGGACCAGCCCAGAAACACCAGCAAGGACCCATTACATGTTCTAAATGGTGCAAGATAAAGGCATTGAATGCATTGGTTTTGAAGGTTTCAACCAAGTAAGATTTGAAAGGTCCATTAGAGCATCAAGAGGAGGCCCTAGTATATCTTTTTCATGTGCAAGAAGGGCCCAATACAACCTTATTTGGGCCATGGTGCGAGGACAACAAAGGAAACAGAAGAATCCTACTACAACCCAAGGCTTGTTTGGGCTTAAATAAAACTTTGTTTTGAGTTAGGATCCAAGACTTGTTTGGATCAGGTTATGGGCTTTTCAATTTAGGATTTTTGGGTCAGTTTTGAGTGAACCTCATATAAGTCCATAAAAGGGGTCCATTAGAGTTAATTTTTGAAGAACTATTTAAACTTATGTAACCACAATTTTGGCAGCCATTGATGGATATTACTTCTGAATTTTTTAGTTTTAACGTGCAAGAGTGATTCTTGCATTCTTCAGTTCTTGAACAAATTGAATCTGACTTATCGAAGATTAACTGGATTCGTGTCGTCATTCTACTTCATTCCAATATTGTTTTCTTTGTGTCACACTCCTGTCAGACCTTTTTTGGCTTTCTGAGATCGGATCTCACTCTTGATTGTGAGTTGCGTGACCATGTGATCATGAGATTCACACTAGTCCTTTTTTGGGTCTAAAAAGGTTTGTTACATTCGTCAACTGAAAGTCCTTGTGATTTTAGGTCAGTTTTCAATCCTCAATGTCTTCTTACTTTCTTTACTATCATTAGCTTTCGTTTTAGGTTCTAATATAAAAAAATGCCAAAGGAGTATTACAATCACGATTTCATGTATTTTAATGAGGTATTGTGGCAAAAGAAGAGGAGGATTCAAAAGAAGAGGTGGTATGAAAGGGAGAGAAATAAAGAGATTAGTGTTCTAAAAAAAACCCAAGAGTTTATCATGTATTCTAAGGGAGATGTAGCAAGAATGTGATGTGTTAATGACATTAGTTGATGCCCACCAAGCTTCAAAAAGAGAGGAACAAAAACACCGCAATGATGATCGAAGAAAGAGAAGGGCTGCTACTTTCATCCAAAGTTGTTGGCATCGATTGTTGACAAGAAAAGAACTCCAAAGGCTTCAAAAAGAGGCTAAAACTTGGTCCCTTATCCCTGTTAATGATTCGAGGATGAATCATCTTGAAGAGAGAGGGAATGATACAATCTGGGCAATGAAAAAAAATCAGATTTGGATTCTGACGTAAAATGCGCAACTTTCTAGTTTTATGGCAACAATCATAATTATCAATCTGATTGTTGGATCGGGCTGAAATTTTACATGCAGTCTCAAGACCGATTTTACTGTATTGGTTTAAAATGTCAGGTCTATCGAAGTTCGGGAAGGCATTGAAATACTGGTTAACAAAAGCTGCACGAATTTTGTTATTTACTTTCTTTTGACTTGTGGACTTCCTATTTGGCTAGGATTTTTTTCCCTAAAAGGATATGGCAAGTGGTTTGGGGAATTTTCTAATCTTGCAAGGATATTTAATGGGCAACAACATAGTTTCCATGTGTGGAAACAATTATTCTATCCTTGTTGTCGCATGTGTGCGGCGTCACTGGCGAATGCGTCCACTTCATCATGTAGGTTTGAGGTAATCGGGAAAATGGGGTAGAGAAGGAATTCTTGTCTTTTATTAGTGGAAAGCGGGAATGGGAGTCGCCACTTAGTATTTTGGTCACTAGGAACCCTAACTGGTCTTAGAGATCAGGCACGGGGACTGGTTGCATAAAGGGAAGGTATTAGAACCCCAAATACGCCCTACCTAAGGTAGGCTGCATTATTTGATTGTCTGATAAAAATACTAAGGTATTGTCGTGTTTTCTAATTATTGGTTTGTCTAAGGTTTAAGAAAAGAACTCGGTAAGGAGATCTTTATCTTATCAGGTAAAAAAACCTGATCGTTCTATGTTAACAAAAGAAATACCTTTTTAATATCAGAAATATATTTTACATGTAAAATTCATAATCTAATATATTGAATGAAAACAAAATATTTTTTTGGAATAAAGGCCTAGTTCTCATGGCTCTAATAAATTTGTTATTAAAGCCAAAATACATGCTAAAACATATCTTTGAATTTGTTTTTGTGTTTTCTTTATGAAAAAACAATATGATTTTTTTTTAACTTTGAGAGACTTGGTCATATGCATGAAAATAAAATATTTTTTTTCTTTTATAAATTTTTACAATGTTTTGATGAAAACCGTGTATTTTAATACCATATTTGTATCTTTACGGTATAAAAATACAAAACAATATTAAGCAAAATTGATAAAAAAAAAATATGCGGGATAATCACAAAATTTTCAAAAGGATTGGTTTTGGAAATTATGGACTGCACCGGACTCGGCCCAATAATTTTGGTCTAGGTCGGCGCTGCCTGGCCCAGTAAACAGTGGAGAGTGAATTAATTCACTCTCCACTACTCACGCAGAATAGTAGAGGACGCGGCTGGAGAAGAAGAAGAATAAGGAAGCTGACCTGGGGGCTCACGGTGATGCTCGTGGCTGTTCTTGGTGGTGTTGCTGTGGAAGCGTGTTACGACGACCATAGTTATTAAACCCGGACCGGCCCGGCGGGTCGACCCAAGACCTGATCAACCTGGTGGCTAGACTGGTCCGGATTTGTTAAAAGACTGGCTGGTGCAACGACTCGGCCAAATCCAATCGACCAGGCAGGTCAACCCATGTCTCGGGCGACCCGAATAAATTCAGGCAAGACCTGGTGTTTTTTTTTTCAAATGTGGGATTTGAAACCCATTAGTATATATACTCTATGTTCCTAATAAAAAAATCATGTGTTTTCAATGTGGGATAAAAAACCTTTTTGTTTAAATATTTCAACTTAAAATGATAACATAGTATTTTTTCAATATGAGATTTTAAACCCTTTCGTATATATACTCTATGTTCATAAGAAAAAAGTTATGTTTTTTCAATGTGGATTTGAAATCCATTAGTATATATATACTCTATATTTACAAGAAAAAAGTCATGTTTTTTCAATGTGGGATAAAAAACCTTTTAGTTTAAATACTTCAATTTAAAAGGATAATATAGTATCTTTTCAGTCTCCACTGTTCACGCAGAATAGTGGAGGACGCGGCTGGAGAAGAAGACGAAGAAGAAGAAGAAGAATAAGGAAGCTGACCTGGGGGCTCACGGTGATGCTCGTGGTTGTTCTTAGTGGTGTTGCTGTGGTGGATAGGGTGGCGGACGGGCTAATGGTAGCGTGTTACGGCGACCATAGTTATTAAACTCGGACCAGCCCGGCGAGTCGACCTAAGACCTGATCAACCTGGTGGCTAGACTGATCCAGATTTTTCAAAAGACTGGCTGGTACAATGACTCTGCCAAACCCAATCGACCAGGCGGGTCGACCCATGTCTCGGGCGACTCGAGCAAATTCAGGCGAGACCCGGTGTTTTTTTTTTCAAATGTGGGATTTGAAACCCATTAGTATCTATACTCTATGTTTCCCATAAAAAAATCATGTGTTTTCAATGTGGGATAAAAAACTTTTTGGTTTAAATACTTCAACTTAAAATGATAACACAATATCTTTTCAATGTGGAATTTGAAACCCTTTCGTATATATACTCTATGTTCACAAGAAAAAAGTTATGTTTTTTCAATGTGGATTTGAAATCCATTAGTATATATACTTTATATTTCCAAGAAAAAAGTCATGTTTTTTCAATGTGGGATAAAAAAACCTTTTAGTTTAAATACTTCAATTTAAATGGATAATAGTATGTTTTTATTGTGGGATTTGAGCTCTTTTGTATATATACTCTATGTTCACAAGAAAAAAGTTATATTTTTTCAATATGGGATTTGAAACTTTTTAGCATATAGACTCTATGTTCCTAAGAAAAAAATTATTTTTTCAATGTGGGATAAATTGTTTTTTAAAATATTCTTTTAAACTTCATTATTTACAATATTTATAGCCTATATTTACATGAGTTTTTTCTTAATTTTTTCATATGAAATATTAAAACTTTAAATATTTTTTTAAAATTTTCCGGGTTGATCTAGGTTGCCCCATGAAACCCGGGACCCGGCCCTTTGGCCGGGTCAACCCCCAAGATGGATTTAATAACTATGACGGCGACTGGAACGACAGAGAGAGAGAGAGAGAGAGAGAGAGAGAGAGAGAGAGAGAGATGATGGCAGAAACCGGGTGTTGGAGGTCGGTTTTTAGTTGATTTTGGACCCAAATTTCTCCACCTCTAGACCATGAAAATCAAATCTATTTATAGGCAATGGAAGAGGGATACTTTGTATCTTCAGGTGCCAAATATTGGCCTTTGGATCGACCCAAAAGCATCCTAACCATTGGCTCAAAGTAGCAATGATGAGCTGTCAGTTTTGTATAGGAAACATGGTGGTCGAGTTAGCCACTTTAGGGCGGTGCCACCACTTCTGAGGCCTTGATCAGCCCGAACGGTTTACACTAGCGTGTATTAAGGTGTCACGGGATCGTTTGCGTGTATGTTTCATCCAATTTGGTGAAGAAATGAGGCGTCAAATGCCCTGGGAAGGTGGCCACTCAACCAGCCTCGCTGGAGAAGAAGATGAATAGTAATTTTATATCAACTACACTTTAGTCCTTTAATTTGTGATTAATCTCTAATTACACCCCTGATTGGCCTCAAACTTTCATTTTGTTCAATTTCACCCCTGACAAAATTCAATTCAAACCCCAGATTTCAGTGCATGTTTCCAGTTTGGTCCTTGGTTTTGAGTTTATTTAATCAAGCCCCCAAGTGGCCATTAAACTTTAATATTTATGTAATTAAACCCCTAATTTGACCAAATCAACTCTTAAAAATTATAATTTGACCCCTGAACTTTAATTTCTTCCAATTAAAGCTCAAATTGACTTAAAAAATCAAATTTTCTTGCAATGAAACCCTCCATAAATTCAATTAAACCTCCAATTAAATTTAATATTGTTTATAAATATTTGTTTTTGGACTTTTCTTCTTCAAAATGAATTTTCTTTGTCAACAAAGCTCTTCATCTATCAAAAATATACTGTCAAATTTCAATCTTTATATTTTTTAACATCTTCAACCAATTTCTAGTCATTTTTTGAGCGCTCTGGCATCCTCTTCTCACTGTTATTATTTTTTTGAATTTTTTATTTTTAGTTCGAATTTTTTTTTATTTTTGAAAGAGAAAATGAATTTGGGTAATAACCTGATGTGAACCTCATGATTACGTGGTTACGTAACCCACAATCAAGATTGAGATCTGATCCCGGAAAGCCGAAATAGGTCTGATAGGAGTGTGATATAATGAAAAACCTGTCCCAAGACACCAACACTATTGGATTGAGTAGAATGACGTCACGAAGCTAGTTAATCTTCGATAAGTCAGATTTTGTTCGTTCAAGAACTGAAGAATGCAAGAATCACTCTTACACGTTAAAACTGAAAAATTCAGAAGTAATTATCATCAAAAGCTGCCGAAATTTTGGCTTATATGAGTTTAAATAGTTCTTGAAAAGTTAAACCTAATGGACCCCTTATGTGGACTTAAATGAGGTCCACTCAAAACTGACCCAAAACCATAAACTGAAAAGCCCATAACTTAATCCAAACAAGTCTTGGATCCTAACTGAAAACAAAGTATTAATTAAGCATAAACAAGCCTTGGGCTGTAGCTAACATAATAAAACAAAGCCCATAATATTAAATCCATGTTCTGTCATGAGAAGAAGAGAAAGAAAGTAAAATATTACAGAACTGATTCAAGGCTTATTTATAGCCTTCCATGCAGCCCCTTAATCCTATAAACAAAAGGAATAGGTAGCCACCCATGTTGTTTCCAAGTTGTAGAAGGATTCTTTTGTTTCCTTTGTTGTCCTCACCTCATGGCCCAAATAAGGTTGTGTTGGACCCCTCTTGCACATGGATAAGATGTACTAGGGTCTCCTCTTGATACTCTAATGGACCTTTCAATTCTAACTTGGTTGAAACATTCAAAACCAATGCATTCAATGCCTCTTTCAATGCCTTTATCTTGGACCGAGTCATTGGACCATTTGGAACATGTAATAGGTCTTTGCTTGTGTTTCTGGGCTGGTCCACATCATAACCCAAAAATGAGTTATGACAGTTGCCCCTCTCTTTACAATACTAAGTTTCGGAAGAGATTTTAGATAGTAAACTTTGTAAAGAAAAAAAAAGAGATATAACAGACTCACCATATCAAGAAATGATGAATTGTTTTGAAAGTATTTGTAGTGAGGGCTAGAAAGCGCACTCCTCGGAAAAACATAAAGGTTTTTCTAGTTAAATTAAAAGATTTTTGAAATGCTTAAGGAAAAAAAAACCCACTACCCGAGAGATGAGGGTTAAAGGTGCACTTGAAAGTAGGGTCAGAAAATGCACTACCCAAGAAGTGAGAGCTAAAAGGCGCACTCGAAAAGAGGTGGAGCTCAAAGGCGCATTGAAAGGATAATAGGGTTAGAAAACACACTACCTAAGAGATGAGGACTCAAAGGCGCATTGAAGGGAGGTAGGGTTAGAAAACACACTACCTAAGGGATGAGGGCTCACAGGCGCACTAGAGGGAGGTAGGGTTAGGGAACGCACTACCTAAGAAGTGATGGTGAAACACTGATCTGTCAATGATAAAAAGCAATGCATGATGATCAATATACATGTATACTTTACTTGAGAAATATAGGTCCCCCTTTTCTTCATGGAGTCTTTCTTTTCTCAAAAGTTTGATTCTTGGTAGTTATCTTCGATGGCCTTTTCACTCTTGCTTACTCGAGTCATATAATAACCTTGGCCTCTTGGAAGGGTTTGATATTATCATATTTCCTTGTTCTCCAATCTTTATCTAAAATGTTGCCAATTCTGCCCGATATTTTTCTTAGAATGAGAATAATGGAGCCAGTCCTACCATGTGTTTTTTTTTTACCCCCAGCTTGATCATGCCCCCAAGTGTTCAATTTAGAATGAGGCTATGTGAAGGAAGATTTGGTATTTTACAAGTTGCTTTCCTGCAGGTTAATTTTTTTTTTTTTGGAATTTCAAACCTATTCCAGACACAGAAATCATTTTGACATCGATTTAAAGCAAACTCATTATGTAGAAATTCAAGTGATTCCTATGGACAAGTTTTTATAAGTGATGAAATAATCTTTGTTTTGCTTTTGGTGAAAATGCATAGTGATGTTTTGGTGGTAAAAAATAGTTCAAGATTCAATCCGAGGGTTTCAAAGAACCAATCTTCAAAGCATTATTTTATTTGCATGAATAATAAAGCTTGTTTTGTGTGGGAAAGTATTGCCTACCGATCTTGATTGCTTGTCCTTGATAAAAAAGGGCTTGATTAGGCACGTAACATGGGCTTTGGCTATTGGTTATGAAGAAAAGAATATTTGTAAGCCCAAAAGGTGTTTAAAGGATTTCAAGACTAAGGATCACTAGTGCTTGTTTCCTAACCTTTTGTTATTTGAATTTATTTCCAAAATGGTTTATCATGCCCCCTAGTATCGGGCTTGAGCTTTTCGTTTGTTTTTTTTTTCTTTCTTCACTTGGTTGAGCATCATCATATCAGTTATTTTGGAAAACTCAAATCTTTTGGACTCTTTGGATTTTTTTCTTCATGCCCCCCGGACTTTGTTTGGGCACCTTTGACCATTGAGAATTTTCTTTTCATGCCCCTCAGTGTTGTTTGGGCACTTCTAATTATTGAGGATTTTTGTATATCTCTCACACTTGTCTCCCAGTGTGGGGTGTCATCCTAGCTAAGGTTATTTTTCTAAAAAAAAAACATTAGACTCAAAAGGGAATTGCAAAGGATATATTTTAGCCTCGTGAAAAGATTATCAAAGATGACCCTTCCTCTTTTCAAATATATGTATTTAGGATCAGTAAGCCTTGCCTTCAAGTGAATATGTAAAATGTTTTCTTAGTGAAGCTCAGCTTTGAAGTTTTGGGTTGTCCTTTAGGTTTTCTAGATGTTTGATTATCTTTCTAAAGGATTACTTGAATTTCCAGAACTTGTTTGAAACAAACACCACTATGATTTATGTCTTGTACTAAAACTTTGAATTCCTAAAAATCCTTGTGAACATGTGAGATCATGCACGGTTTTGGAAACACAACGAAGAATTCTTGGTGCAATGGTTTGGGTAAAGAGCATGCTTGTGTAAGTATGAAACAATCACAAAAATAGAGGCATATCATGAACACAAGAAAACACACGATTTGTTCAACAACAAGGGCTCATTTGACAAAGAAATTCTTGTGGTGTTATGAGCCAAAATACCAACAAGACTGAAACAAGTTAAAACAGACATGATCAAACAAAAGACAATAAAAGGGCAGGCTTCATCCTTATATTTTGATAAATGATTTATTAGGCTGGCCTCCCAACAACAGCTCTTGATGAGGATAAAAAAACTGTGGTTGAAATTCGAGTACTTCAAAATTTATGCTGCCTTTTTCACACCCTATTTGGACCATCGATGCTTTCGAATTTCCCGAACATTCTATCACTAGTGCATTTCTGATCTACCATTTCAAGCATGATTAGGTAGAGGGTTCGTGTTCACATTAGAAGTGTCTTCAAATGCTATCCACCTTGCCTTGATTAATTGCAAAAGCTTTCTCTTGAAGGCATTGCAAGTATGCATGCTCTGTCGGGCAACACCAACATGGTATTCACAAGTGAGCTCTGGTTTGTACAAGCTAGGGTAAGGTGGCTGCAAAGGCGTCAAAGGTTCAGGAGCTACATGCCCAAAGCTATTAGCTTTTGGTACATCTCATTCAAGGGTAGCAGTAATGGAGGTAGTTGTTCTTGGATCCTTTGGTAATTTCCAATTTGGTTTTTGGCTTGAAAGTTTTGGGGCTTAGGTTTTTTTATGTTGGCAATTTAGGATGGAGTGTGGTAGTTTTGGGATGAGTTTTTCCTACCCCTGTAGCCATTTTCAACACGGTTGACCTCCTTCATTTCGAAGCCTCTTTTCTTGGTGGGTGCAGAAATTCTACCACTCTGGATGCCTTACTTTATGTGTTCACTCACTACTATAGCGTCCATGAATTGCTGGGCCGAACTACCCATCACATGCTCATAATATGGCGCTTTGAGTGTGTCGGCAAATAAAGTGACCATCTCTTTATCCAGAAGTGGAGGATGCACTTAAGTAGTTGATTCCCACCATCTTTAAGCGTATTCCTTTATGCTTTCTTTATCGTTTTTCTCTAGATTGGAAAAGATGGTTCTGTCGGGAGTAATGTCCATGTTATACTTGTACTGCTTGACAAAAGCATCCACCAGATCTTTCCATCTTCGGATTTTTATGTTGTCCAATATCATGCACCAGCTCAATGTTGCCCCACTTAAGCTCGCTATCATGAAAAAAGTGCATCAGTAGTTTTTCATCATGTACTACTTTTGCCATTTTATTGCAGTAGGACTTGAGATGAGTCATGGGGCATTGTGTTCCACTATATTTGATAAACTCAAGAACACAAAACTTCTTCGGGACAACCACATTTAGGACCAGAGATATCTCTGCTGCCCGTATTGGATCATGACTCTAATTCTAGCTTCCCACGCCTCCATCTTATCTTGATCAATGTTATCAGATGACTTGGCCTTGTGGGACTCGTTGGCAAATGCATCCATGACTGTTGGGGCTGGTGCAGGTGTCGCTCACTGCACAAATGCTGGATTATGTTGAGGCCCTTGACCATGTTCACTTATTCTTTCTTTGAGCTGAGTTGTTGTCGGAGTCTAATTAAAGGTGACCGGTTGGTTAGAAGGACCTTCACCATAGGTATTTCTCGGTGTTTGCTCAAGTAAGCTAGTGAGGCGAACCACGCTTGTCTTTAGAGACTCCAACTCTTCTTAAAAATAGGTGTCATGGTGAGTGCGCTCTTCATCTTCCATGTTTCTCGTTCGAAGTTGGGTGTTGTAGATTTTTAAGGGGCCTATATTTCAACCTGATGGATGTATGTATGTTATTTACAATGAACGGATGTATGTGTATGAATGCAAATGTATGTACATGCACATTAGGTAGCTCATACTCTAAGTCTAGGCCATTACATGATGGATAGACTTTCTACTTGGTCTCAAATTGGTCTTATATCTACCCAGTGATGGTCTTCGTAAAGACAGTGTGGGAGCGTTGCAAGAAATAGTTAAGGCACGTATGCCTACCATTACCAAGCACGCACTCAAATATGAGTTGAATGTTTCATGCATCTAAACCCTGACCAATAGTCATATGACAGATCCCTAATCCCTCACCTAACTTATAAGCTTGTGTGTGCTTCCCAAAAATTAAAGTGTGATGCATGAGGTAATTATATACAATGCATGAACAAATATGTACAAAATTCAAAGCATATAAGAAAATAACAAAAGGAAATGCATATTAACAATACACCCAAAACCAAATAAAAAAATCAGACAAAAACAATCTTTAGTCCACAAGGTCCCCAATGGAGTCGTCATTCTGTCACACGTGTGCGATGTCGCGACCATATTCCACTTCATCATGTATGTGGCAATCAAGAAATATAAGAAGACAAGGAATTCTTGTCTTTTATTTGTGAAAAGCGGGAATGGGAGTCGCCACTTAGTAATTTGATGCATTAGACATTAAACATCCTCTATAGCCTTCCTTGCCATCAAAACCCTCTTCAGAATCTTAGAGAAGAACTTATTAAAGTCTTTCAAAACACCCTTAACACGCTTCAACTTCTTACACAAGATAGATGTTGGTGTGTGAAACTTGAAAGAAACTTTCCTTAACTTAAGATGATGGAGATGATGAATTTTGTGATGGGGACCATGTGTGACAGACTTGATAGGGTGGAGAGACGTGGCAACGAGGCTGGTACAAACGACCAAGACGTGAGGAAGGTTGGGGCTGAACCGAAAGCAAACAGTGGAAGTAGGGCCGAAAAGCCAAGATGGGCTGATTATCCTTTTTTAGGAGGAAGTTGATGATATTAGTGATGATGGTTTTGAGGTTGGGACCATAGGCCATCTAGAAAGTTTTCGACAGCCTAGAAACCGAAGGGATTTTGGGAATAGAACTAGGGGCCAATTCGACCAATTGGGAAATTTTCATAGTGTTGGGGGACATGATGATTTAGATGGTGATTTTGGATGTTATGCAACTAAAAATACCTTCTTTTCAATGTAAAAATGATCCCGAGGCTTCTTTGAAGTGGGAGAAAAAGGTAGATTGGATTTTTATTGGCATAACTATTCGAGTCGAAGAAGGTAAAATTGGTAGTCATGGAGTTCACAGATTATGCAAGGTAGATTGGATTTTTATCGGCATAACTATTCGAGTCGAAGAAGGTAAAATTGGTAGTCATGGAGTTCACAGATTATGCACTGATTTGGTGGGATCAAAATGTGATTAGAAGGAGAAGGAGTGGAGAGAGGCCGGTAGCGTAGTAGGAGGAGATGAAAGTGTTGATTAGAATGTGATTTGTGCCTAACCACTATTATAGAGATTTGCATATGAAATTCCAAGGTTTGAATCAGGGTTCTAGGTTCGTGGATGAGTATTTCAAGGAGATGGAGATCATAATGAATCGGGCTAATGTGATTGAGGATAAGGAAGCTACTATGGCTAGATTTCGAAATGGACTTAATAGGGACATTGCGAATGTTCTACAATTACAACATTGTGTATAATTGGAGGACATGGTCCATATGGCAACAAAGGTGGAGAAGCAAATAAAGAGAAAGGGCAATACATGTTTTCAAACCAATTGGACTTCATCTTCCTCAACATGAAGGCCGAATCTAAAAAGAGAAGGGGTTGTCCAACCAAAGCCTTATGCAAAGGCCGAACCACTTAAGGCCAAAAAGGATGCTCATATGGATGGGAAGGGTGACAATGCATCGCAGTGTCCAAACCGAAGAGTTATGCTTACTACAGACAATGGGGAGGTTGAATTTTAAAGTGAAAAATCTGAAAGTGAAGAGATGCCACGTTTGGTGGATTGTAGTGATGAGGAGATTGGATATCTTGTTGAAGGGAAGGCTTTGGTTATAAGACGTGCGCTGAACATGCAAATCAAAGAAGATGATGTATATCAGCAACGGGAAAACATATTTCACACTCGATGTCACATCCAAATCAAGGTATTAGCATGATAATCAATAGAGATAGTTGTGCTAATGTAGCTAATGACACATTTGTGAAGAAATTGAATCTGAGTTGTATTAAGCATCCTAGACCTTATAGATTGCAATGATTGAATGAATGTGGTGAAGTGAACGTTACTAATCAAGTATTGATTGTGTTTGCTATTGGGAAGTATTCTGATGAGGTTATGTGTGATGTCGTCCCAATACATGCTAGTCACTTACTTTTGGGGCGTCCAAGTAGTTTGATCGGCAAGTGATTGAGAGTGGAAGTAAAACTCAAGGAGTGAAGAAAGTACGCTTGTGCGGTGATAATAGTGTGGACAATGAGTATTTTTTTGGCCTTAAATGTGAAAAGATGTGCAATGCATATGTGATAAATGCATAACTTGTAGGAAAACAAAGTTTGGGACTCAACCACATGACTTGTATATCCCTTTGCCTGTACCTAAGGAATCATGGCTAGACATTTTGATGGACTCTGTCTTACATTTATCTAGGTGAAAACAAGGTAGGGATTCAACACCAAGCATAATCATGTCAACGAATCTTTGGAGGTGCTAATTGGGCTAATTACAAGGGCAAAGAAGCTTAAAGACGCATTGAATAGGCTTGTACAGAACATATGGAGCAAGATGGACCTAGAGGAGCTTGGGACATCTAAGGAGCATGAAAGACAGCCTCTAATTCATTTAATTCAGGTCCAGAAAAGCCCAATTTATGTGGAACAAAGGGCTGATGTGTCCAGCCCCATACCAACCTTGTTAGGCTTGTTTTTCGTAATGATATAAGATCGCATCATATATTATATTTGGGCTTATTTTGATATTGGCTTCTGGAGGTTTTAATTAGAGGTTCAATTCTGCCGCAAATTGATCATACAAGTGGTTTGGGTACCTAGACATAAAAGAACAACCTATGAATTGATTTTTGTTGTTTGTTTAGTATTATAATCCTAAATATTAAATTTGAGGTTATTTCAAGATCGTTTGGTCTGGGTTTCAATTATGTTACGTAAAAATTGCGTAACAGGTTAGATTTGCGTCAAGTTTCAAAACATGAGTCTTACTGTTTAGTTTTGTCCAAATCTTTTTGTTTCTATTATATTTGGGTTATCTAAGAGTCAAGTAACTCTTTTAGCTAATATTTGCTTCTGTTTTACTTCGTGTCTTTGTTTCGTCCACAATTCGTACGAATTTGCATTGCTACTCGCAAAATCATAATTGTAGTTTTGTTTTGCTTTGTTTTCAGTATATTTATTGATTCTTAAGTCTAAAAATTATAATTAGAGTGCACTGTGAAGGCTACTGACTTTGATTTGTTGATTTCAGTTCCTAAAGAACCAAAAAAAAGCAAATTGTGAGGTAAAAGGCTTAGTGAGCTTATTAGAGTGAAAAGCCTTGATTTTGTGATGCGAACCTCGTAATCACGTGGTCACGCAACCCACATGCAAAGACACCAATTCCTGGAAAGCCAAGTAAATCAGGTTTGATAGGAGTGTGACATAAAGATAACCTGTACCTAGGCACCAGCACTATTGGAAATGGAGAACCCCACCCAACGAATATTGATTCGCGAACGAGAAGTATAAGGATGATGCGACGAAGACAGTTGTTCTTTGATAAGTCGTTTTCAGTTCTTTAGAGAATCAAAAAAGGGAGATTATCCCACCAACACACAATGAGTGCAGCAAAGAAGTTTATTGATCTGAAAATTGCGTGACCTTACATGTTTGGTTATGTCTTTATTTATACTGACTCTAGATTTAAGAAAACCCTAATGGACCCCCCATAGGTGGACTTATATGAAGCCCACTTACAATTGACCCAAATAAGTAATAATAGCCCAAAAACTAAGAAGAAAATAATAAAAATAATAAAAATCCAAAAATTATCATGCTAAATATGCTAGAATCAGATTTTTCACCCTTAAGAAGTCCCAAAATAAATTAGGAGAAATTTGATTTGGAAAATTTGTGTTGCTGCCCCCTTGATGTCCTTGATTAGCTTGGATTTCCTTGTTTAACTTGGACAAATAAGAAAACAAATTTCCTTCTTTGTTGCTGATTTAATTACTTTCCTTCCTAAGTTAGGAAAAACATTAAATAGTCCTCCTCTCTTTAGGAATAAGATATGGCCAACTTCCTTACTTAATTAGGAGAATAAATTGCTGACTTTTTATCCTTATAGCTTTAGGAAAACAAGCCTAACAAGGCTGGTATTGGGCCGGACACATCAACCCCTTGCTCCACACGAATTGGGCTCTTCTTGGACCTGAACTAGATGAATTAAAGTCTGTCCTTCATGCTCCTTAAATGTTTCAAGCCCCTCTAGGTCCATTTTGCTCCATATGTTATGAACAAGCCCATTCAATGCTTCTTTAAGCTTCTTTGCCCTAGCTCTTGTGATTGGCCCAATTGGCACCTCCAATGGGTCGTTGGCATGATTACACTTGGTGTTGAGCGGATCCGCATCATCCCCTCTCTCTTCAAAAGGATTCGACCTCGAATCATCACCTACATCAAATAGAGTAAGATCAGAAACATTAAAGGTAACACTAACACATAACTCACCTGACAAATCAACTTTATAAACATTGTCATTGATCCTCTCACGGATCAGAAATGGCCCATCTCCTCGTGGTTGTAGCTTTGATTTTCTATGGGCTGGAAATCTCTCCTTACGCATATGCATCCAAACCCAATCGCCAGGCTGAAAGACAACATGTTTGCACCCCTTATTGGCTTTGGTCGCATACACACGATTCCTCTTTTTAATATGTTGCCGCACACTCTCATGAAGTGTTTTCACCACCTGTGTTTTACGATTACCATCCAGACTAACCCTTTCATCAATTGACAAAGGAATTAAATCCATTGGAGTTAAAGGGTTAAATCCATACACAATTTCAAATGGTGAAAATTTTAGTAGTAGAGTGCACACTACGATTATATGCAAACTCTATAAATGGCAAACAATCTTCCCAATTCTTTAAGTTCTTTTGAATGACAGCACGCAAAAGTTGTGTTAAGGTCCTATTAATTACTTC
>Ga0325401_1000736_pt1 | contig 25133 bp, 20 predicted proteins | sample PopdelMetagenome_FD_205666 | JGI IMG/M metagenome (GOLD analysis project Ga0325401, IMG submission 205666) | Populus deltoides microbial communities from Bellville, Georgia, United States - Xylem-PdKOR-R2 | ecosystem: Host-associated > Plants > Phyllosphere > Stem > Wood/Secondary xylem | place...
TTTTTTTTTTCCTTGCCTTTACTGCTTTAACATGCATCTTTGTTTATATTATCACTTTAAGAGCACACACCTTAAAATTTAGGATAGGTGGAGAAATAATGGTACCCTAACGACTTTAGTCTGGGTAAGACTCGTAAAACCATCTAACTCTCATTTGATTGCTTACTTGATAGTGGTTGATATGTCAATCTGATATTACTTAGGGTCTCTATCTCTATGTTTTTTGTAAGCCTCATATCGATCTTTCGAGGGTGATCACTGATGTAACACCCCACACTTTTATATACGTTTATAGTTACTTTCCTACAATTTAGTACATAAAAATACGGGTAATTTTTTTCTTCTCCGGTAACATTACAAATTTTAATCCAAAATTCGTAACCCTCATTTCGACTTCCATCATACCTTTAAATTTATTTATGGAGATCATTATCTCCCTTACATATCACATTTTTTTATTATTTCTACTATTTATTAAATTTCTTTTCATTTTGAGTCTCCATTACTTATCTGGTTCTCCTTACTTTGATCTTATATTTATGCGAGGGTTTACAACTGAGCATGCAAGAGACCCTTTTGGACTAGATGGTGACCTATCTCTTGATGCACTTAAATGACGAGAACCTACCTACTAGATTGTACCTTATGTAATCTCGCTATAGCAAGCCCAACATGTGGCATCTTGAATTCCAGGACCATTGGGTGGCAAATGATCATCGCATAGGATACAAGAGTCCGAGTTATTATAGTTGACAAGAAGGAATTAACTTGAATTGAAAGCCGAAAGGTTTATATAAAGCTCAAACTTAAGCAAGACTGGATAAGGATCCCCTCGTTGACATAATAATGACATCAGGTTCCTAAAATCCTTGAATAACGACCATTGCCACCACGTGAAGGACGAGTCCACATTGAATCTGTATTTTTCCTGCGCATGATTGCATAATTTTCATATAATGGGTTGAAATATAGGTTCCCATTGAAACACACCTATAACACTCGATTACGAAAAAAATAAATGGATAACAAAGAAAGAGCTTATTGGAAGCTCAACATCGAAAAGAGTTGGAAAGTCTTAGAGAAGAAGTTGGAAAGTCTTAAAGAAGAAGTCATAAGGCTTATTAGTCTACTCGAACAAGCCTTGAGATCTAAATTCGGAAAAGCAAAATTTACAGCTCAACCTGAACCTTTGCTCACAAATCCACAAAATCTGGGGGCAAATAAGGTGTCATTTGAATATCAACAGGCTACGTATTCCCAAATTGCTTAACTAACATATCCCATAAGAATGTCGTCTACTATTGACTTTATAGTGAAGGAATCTTAAAAGGACAAGATGGTAAAAGAAGATGGCCCGGAAAAATTGACTGCCCTAGAGCAAAGAATGAGGGCGTTCGAGGGAAGTAGCCTACATGACCAAATAAAGGCTGCTGAGATGTGTTTGGTGCCCAACATGATCATCCCTAAAAATTTTAGAGTGCCTGAATTCATCAAATATATAGGAAATCAATGCCCTATAACTCATCTCAAGCCATACTACAACAAAATAGCTGAGGTGGTCTATGATAGGTCAAGCTTGCAAGCCATGAAAAATGACAACAAGGAGTCCATAAGAGAATACATCTAAAGGTGGCGTGAGACAACTACACAAGTTGATCCTTCTTTGTTGGAAAAGGAAATAATCAATTTGTTTGCCAATACTTTCAAGGCCACATACTTTGAATACATAGTTGGAAGCTCTGAACCATATTTTTCTAACCTGGTTGCTATAGCTGAGAGGATTAAACAAGCTATCTAGTTAGGAATGATTGTTGACTCGACCGAGGAGAAAAGTTTCTTTAGAAAAAAGAAAGAAACTAAATTTTACAATATTGAAGATGGTTACAAAGGCAAGAGAAAAAACTACCAAAACAAATACACCTAGAGATCAATCATCCTAAAGATGACACCACAAGGTCATTAGACCAAGACCGGTCTATGCGTGACCTTAATTGACTACTGGAAAAGTGCCCTCGTTGAGGAGTTCATAGGAGAGAGATGATTGGAAGATTCCAGAAATTCCAATCAATAATTGCTAAATGTTTAGCCCTTTTATGTGTCACCTTGCTAGTAATCATAGCTCAAGATGTCAGCATAATGTCTTTGTTGTTGAGCCTCTTTTCTAAAATTTCAATGAAATAATGAGTTTGTCCTTCAATTGCGTCTCTTTCTTTTATTTACAACAAAATATCCTGAAAGAGGTTCCCTTTAAGGACTCACAAATACATTATTGAAGCCTCGTGTGATCTCATAGATGCAATTCATTTCTTTTACCAAAAATTTTGTCCCCTAGTGGAATTTTGAAAAATTGAACTTGCATTTTGATTTCACAAATGATTCGATGTTTATTTAGAATGATATTTTTGACATTCTACTTGTAGAATGGAACATGAATCAAGTAACTCCTTCATTAAAGTGACTAAACTCTAAAATAAAGTGTATGAATAAAAAAAATGAACAACTACCCTCACACCATGACTCTTGAACCAAGTGTTTTTAATGTATGTATAATGTATGTAGTTGAATCGTTGTTCATAGACTCATGAAATGAATTTCTTTGTGAAAGTCCAAACCATCACACTAGATGATATCAAAATTTATTGATCTTAATCACTTGTATTTGAAATGAGGAAAGGTCATCTTTGTTATTCATTTCACATTTTAAAATGAATATATCCCTTATGGTTCCTTTTTAAGCCTGAATAATTTTTCTTTCATAAAAAATCTCGACTAAGATCACACCCTACATTAAGGGAAAATAAAAATTTTAATGATAAAAAAATAGGAAAAAGTTATGAGAAAGCTAAAAAGCCCAAGAAACTCAAATGCTAGGAGGCATACCCAAATGATAAGAAAAGGTGATAGTCAAAACAAAGTGAGTATGCCTCGACCAAAATAATGAAAATGACAAATTAAAGAAGAGCGGTAAAAGAAAAGATGAAAGACATAAAAATTCAAACTACTGATAATGATCCTCAATCTTTGAAACCTTGAAACAGTCTTCGAACCTTACGAATCCTTTCCTGTCATAGCCAAAACAACACACTCTACAGTATGTGTTTATAGAAATCCTTTCTATTCAAGCAAGCAAGCAACCTGAAACAATAAACAATGCTCTCAAAATGTAAAGAGTACTTTTTCATAAAAGTCATGACATTGAAAACAAGCTACTCATTATTATTCATGTTGATAAAATGAGTGATAAAAAAGAGATCATTTTTCTCAAACAAAACCTCGAGTTTTTTCTCGAGCCCTTCACTTTGAAACTTATAAAAATAGAAGGTCGCCTCATGATGTAACTTCACCAATGGCAATATCACAAACATAAAAGCAAATCATCTATTTTTCAAGAAAAATCACTAGGAAGTTGTAAGATTTCAAAAAGCAAATTGTTTTAAACTCACATCGATTTTTTTTTGTTTTTTTTTTAAATGCAAGATCAAAATTTCAAGATTTATTCTAGATAACTATTCCTTCACCAAACTGAAAAAGAGAGAAAGGAAAAAATGGTTACTAGAAACTATTATTTGTCTAAGTCGTTAACAGAGCATATTTAAGGGCAATGACCAAGTACAGAGGGCAACATTGTGTTTAGAAGAAAAATTGATCCTTTCTAGGTAACCGTGAAATAGGGAACATTTTCTACAACGAGACAAGGGGGCATTTTTGTTTACAAAAAACAGTTTGATCTTTTCAATAAGTGACACCAAATGTTTTTAACACTGAGACAGAAGAGTAATGAATGATCCTCTCAAATTATTCAATGAGACATAAAATCTCCAGCAAGTAAATATATCATGATGAGCACTATGAAGGCTGATTTGTGTAACAATTCTGGAAAAAAGACTTAGATGAACCAAATCGAGTGGGCTAGAAGTCAAACGATGAAGATGACCCAAATCAGAAATAGCAAGTCCTCATCAATCAAGCAACAAGAAGATTGAGAAGAAACGGGGGCCTATATTTCAAATCAGGTAAAGATGCATGCATAACATCTAACTTTGAAACATTGAACAATATGTTTTGCAAATTTCATAAAAGAAATCCTTGATAAGAACTATAAAAAAGGGAGGCCACCTTGAAGTGGCCAAGAATTGAAAATGCTTTTGAAAATTTTTCGACATGGGTAGGCCGCTCATGATAATTAGGCCACCCGAAAAATCTTTGTGTTTTTTTCTTGGGTAAGTCACCCATTACAATGAGATCATTTCTGAAAAATCTTCGTATTTTTCACCCGGGCAGGTCACTCATTACAATGAGACAATTCAAAAAAATCTTTGTATTTTTCCACCTTTTTATTTTCTATTTGAATAGGTCACCCATTACAATGAGATCATTTCTGAAAAATCTTTGTATCTTTAAAAAAAAGATCTCTACATTTTTCAACAATCAGATAAGTCGCTTGGAACAATTAGATTATTTGCAAAAAATCTTCGCAATTCTTCTCCATCGAGTAGGTTGCCTAGAACAACTTGACCATTTTTCGAAAAAAATCAAAAGAAAAGAAGAGGAAGGGCTTTCACGTTTATTTTCTTTACAAACTTACTATACGAAACCAAAAGAAAATGAATTTTCCAATGTCTTTGCACTGTAAGTATTGTAAAGAGGGGAACAACTGTTATAACTCAATTTTAACCCATTTGCTTTTAATTTAATTTTAAGAGGGTTAAAATTTGAAATTATAAGATGAGGGGCTTGAATGCAAAATCTCAAAAATTTAGTGACCAAGCTTAAAGCCCAAAATGACGTAGTTTCCACATGCATTGTTTCTTCTTCTTCCTCCTCCTCTGGAAACATGGGAAGCCACCTGCAAAAGGAAAAAAGCATCGATCTGCCACGACCCCATCAACATAACCAGACCAGATCGTAGACCAAATGCAGAGCACCTGACCCCTTTCCAGCCGACTTTCCTCCACCGTCACGAGGTTTCTAGTAGACCAAGGAAACCGCCACCAACAGTCCAAGGATGACAGGACTATTGGTGTCCCAATCCAACCAAAACATAAAGTCCCAGACCTTATCATTATCCTGGGAAGATAAGGAGCAAATCTCAAGCAAGAAGTCTTATAAAAGGTAAAGGCAAAACCAAAGATAGAGTGGGGGGAGAAAAAAAACAGACAAAAAAGAAGAGGGGTTTGAGAGGAACAGGGGACTTCAACTTCCGCTCACCTAGTTAATCCCATCAATCAAACAAAAACACAGAAACAACAAAGAACGGACCGAGTGAAAGGAAACGAAAAGAGAATTGGGAAAGCATCTTTCAGCCGATATGTCATCGCCTGCGGCTCCGTCTCCAGCACAGGAAAGTCTTCTTCCTTCTCCCGCTCAATATTAATTCACCTACTACTGTTCACTTTGAATTTTAATTGACCCCCGCTCCCCATGCACGCACGCTTCACCCGTGCTTCTGTCTGCAGTCGGGTTACTGGTCTAAACTAGTAACCGGGCTAGACTAGTTGGATCCAACCTAGCCCGTATGACCGGGCTAGATCCAACCCAGTAAAAAAGGAGGAAGAGTGAGCCGGCCTAGGCCTCAGGCCGAGCCAGCCCAAATTCCTTTTGCCACGGGTGTGTATGGCAAAACACACCCTTATGCATTTTCCATATATTTTATTTCATTTTTATTTTGATATCTGGCCAAACGAGCCTCTTTTGATATTAGAAAATTTTAGAAATATTTGGGAATCTTTGTTGATTTATTTGGGGGCTCCCTTGCGCTTTGTTTTATTTTTTTTCTTTGCGTATTGTTTTTTTCCTGCTATATGCTTAATCTACGGATCTTTATTGTTGAATACAAATATGTTGTGGAATGTTTTTTTTTTACTCTTGTCTAAAAAGAGCAAATAATAACAAAGGGTAAACAAAAAGAAAAGGGCATAGAAAAATTGTTTCTTCTTCATTAAAAATTCAAAATTTTTGTAAATTTATTCACTTGCTCTAGAGTCAGGAATATCATACTTCTTGGGTTTATATAATATTTACTAACACCAGAATTGGAAATATTCATAGGCAAATGTTCACTGATGTCAGAGTTAGGGACATTATATATAAAAAAGAGGAGAACAAATTCTTAGCAATTTTAGACAAAACCAGCAATGCAACCTGTCTTAGGGAGGATGCTCAAGGGGTGATAGTATCTTCCTTTTCGTGTAACCAGTCCCGTACCATAGAATCTTTGTTGACTAATTAATGTTTCTAGTGACCATAATATTAGGTGATAACTTTTTAAACTAGATATTTTTTCTCAAAAAATAAAATATCAGGTATTTTTTTTTTCACGTTAAATTTTTTTTAAAAGATCACTGTGATATTCAGATGTGAACATGAATATCCTTCAATGGTTATGGCAGGCTTTTGCAGAGAGCCATCAACAAAACCAAGAAGATTTTGGCAGGAGAGGAATAAGTTTGCTCTTCGGAGCAAGTAATTTGTGACTGAAAGCTTAATGATAACAATGTGGACCATGGTATTAAAGGAGAAATCAAGTGAGCAACCATAGAGAGAAGAGAAAGAAGATATCAAAAGGATGTTAATATATAGAAAGCTCTGACCATGAGAATGTTTTGTAAATCACAATACTGTTAGAGATGGAGATAAATTTTATTTATAGAAAAGTATATGGCTATGCATGAGAAGAAAACAAGACACAAATGGAAACAAATCATGCAATATCAGGATAGATTCTTGAGTATCCATAAAAGACTCAATCGCACTCCCAAACCGCTTGAAGCTCGTCAATATAATACTCAACAAATATAGGGAGAAGGAAGCTAAGAGCATCATCAGATACACCTAGCTAGTGACACCAAGTGCATTGCATGCTCAGTGGAACATTTCTCAAGGAAAAAGATCCGGAAGTTGTGGACAGCAGTATGGAGAAATGACATGACAATATAAATACCAAGAGCCTGATTTTGAAAAACAATTGAATATCACTTGTATAGAGTCTCCCAATCTGATCGCGCTTCATTTTATCATTCTTTTTGAGCAGTACAAAGTTCCCGATACAACTCTACAGGATCACGAAATGCTACATTCGTTTTTCCCACAATTTTGTTCCCACCCTCAGGATCGTTACTTTGTTTCCATTCAAAAACCTTAAAATAAAAATAAAAATAAAAAAAGCTACTCTCACTACCATCACCAACCCCCACAGTACTATTCTCATCAGCACCCTCACGGCCAGCATTTTCTACAAAGTCCAAAGTTTTATTCTTATTCAACTCTTCCCTATAACTATTCTCATAACTGATGGATGAAGAAGACGGCCTCGCATAGGCAGGATTAAAAATGGAAAATTGTGGGTTCTTTAAAGGTAATTGAGAATGAATGATGGCTAACAAACTAGTTGGGAATTGACGGCAAGGAACGTCGAAAGAGGGACTAAACTGGTAAGTGTCTGAAACCCAGTTGTTAAATTGTCTCGATGAATTATGACAGCAAAACTCTAGTCCTACAAGTATTGTTTCTTGATGCCTAGATTCTAAACAATGAGGTAAAAGGGCCTCCAGCCACTACAAACTCACAAATAACACCATACCAAAAAAATAAAAAATAAAAACCCAGTAAATTTTTATAGGTGTAATCAAGATTGTCAATTCCGTTCCGTTTTGCCTGGAATGACCGAAATATTTCATACCAATTCAAAAAACAAAACAAAACGGAACAAATTTTATCTCATTTTAAATCTCGATCCGTTCCGGATTTTTCGGCTAAATTCCGCCGGAACGTTCCGGTTTCATTCCACATGTTCCGTTCCGCTCTTGAAAAGCTATTGAATCAAATTGAACCTTATTCAATTTAATTAATTAAACCATCCAATTACAAAAAGCTCTTTTCATTGCTATTTTCAATAACAATGATATTGATATTAAATTGAAAATTATTATTACTATTTTCATTAACAATGATATTAATCTTTTAAAATTAGATTTATCACTAATATATATGGTTTATATTCATGTTATTTTTTTCATGTTTATACTTTGTAGGAATTTGAGCAAAACAAGGGATGCTTTAGATTCCATTAGGCTTGATAACATTGACCTAACTTTATATTTAAAATATTTATGTTAAAACATTTTATTTTCATAATATTTTGATATTTTATTTAAGTGGAATTACTTTAAGTTAAAAACCTATTTAATCTTGACTATTTATGAATATTTTAAAATTTAAAATTATATTTGTTTGGTATTATGTTTATATTGCATAATTTATAATTAATTTATCTTGAATTTGAATTATGTTTGTTGAATATATATATATATATAAACAGTACAACTCCGAAACGACCTGCCGAAACACTCCAAAACTAAAATATTTTATTCTAATTAAAAAAATAAAATACCTACCAAAACAGAATTGACACCATTGAATGTAACTGTACGTAAGTGTGTCAACTTCAGCATATGTTGACAAAAACAAACGAAATGTAATGAAGTTGCAAATAAATGATTCAGAGAGAGAGAGAGAGAGTGGAGGGAAAGTGGTGGACAGTGACAGTTTTAAGCCACCAAAAACTCCAAACCCATGAACGGGTGGTTAGTTGGTTCTACAGAACAGATGACTTACATCGGTGCCTCCCTCATCACTTCAGGGTTTAACTTTTGAGTCGTTTAGGGCCGGTTCAATATATTTCAGGTTTTTCTATACAGTGGAATGGAGGACTGTTGAGCTTTAATTACTTTTTCTTACTGTATTTTCATTTCTGTTGTTCAAATACACTTTTTTTTTTCCTTCAATCATGCACAGTGTCTATCTCAATATAAATTTTAGGCAACTTACCATCCAATTCAAGTAAAGCAGGTGTTGATATGTTAATTTTATTCCATTGAAATGAAGTTGTTTAGGGTCTTTTGACAGCACTTTCTATCGCAACTTATTTTAGAAATAAACATATTGAAAATTAAGACATAGCCTTTCTAATAACCATTGTTCCATCAAATTTATAACAGTATTCTACATCAACTAATTTTCCAATACATTTATTTCATCAATAGTCCTTTTCACATGCTAAATTTTTTCCTAAACAACTCTAAATATAACTTGACTTTGGGTCTGGAAAACACAGGGACTGCTTGCTAGTTTCTTGGATGACTTAAATCAAATATCAAAGAAGAATTTGTTTTTCATTTTTACTTAAAATGGCGATGTACATGTGCATATATAGTAATGGATCAATAATATTGATCTTACAATCAAGCTATCATTCCTATAATTAAGCTACGAATCCTATAATTAAGCTATCGTACCTTATACATTGGTACTAGGAAAGACAAAAATCACCACGGAAGGAAAGAATCACACATAGAAGGAAAAAATCATAATATTCCAATACTCCCCCTCAAGTTAGTGCATAGATGTTACACATGCCCAACTTGTCTAAGAACTTTGAGAACACTTGATTTGAAACTGCTTTGGTGAGGATATTAGCCAATTGATCCTTAGATCGAATTTAAAGCAACTTCACAATTTTATCATCTAACTTTTCTTTGATGAAGAACTTGTCTATCTCCACATGTTTTGTACGATCATGTTAAACTGAATTATGAGTAAATCACATGTTACTTTATTGTAACAATATAATCGAATTGGTCACCTAGGAGGATAGCCCAAATCGCTTAAGAGAAGTCTTAGTCATAATGCTTCATAAATTCCAAAAGACATACCTCTAAATTCAGCTTCTGCACTTAAGCGTGCACTACATTTTATTTATTGCTTCTCCATGTAACAAAATTGCCACCTATAAAGGTGAAATACCCTGAAATAGATCATTTGTCATTTATTGCTCCAGCCTAGTCAACATTAGTATATGTATCTGCACTTTAACAATTTGCATTTTGTGTGGATAATATTCATTTTCCAGGAGCGACCTTTAAATACTTCAAAATACACATAACTACATTCATATGTTGCTATTTAGGATTATGTATGAACTGACTGATAATGCTTAGTGCATAGGTAAGGTCCAATGTCGTGTGTGCTAAGTACATTAATCTTTCTAAAAGTTTTTGGTACCTTTTTTTATCAACTGGTATCTGATTAAAACCAACACATAAATTCAAATGTTCTTTCACTAGTGTATCAGCTGGTTGACATGCTAACATACTAATTTCCTGTAACAAATCCAAGGTATATTTCCTTTGAGAAAGAAAAATACCTTTTTTAGATCTAGACATTTTGATTCCGAGAAAATATTTCAAGGGACCAAGATCTTTCATTTCAAATTCTCTGGACAAGTAACTCTATAAATTCTTCCTTTACTTAGGATCATTTCCTGTAATCACCATGTCATTTACATATACAATTAGTGTCGTGATCTTATCATGCTTTCTCTTCAAGAATAAATTGTGATCTGAATTACTTTGATGGTAGCCAAAGGCTCTTATAGATTTTGTGAACTTTCCAAACCATACTCTTGGAGATTGTTTCAATCCATACAATGATTTCTTTAATCTAGCTGTGTATTTCTAGTATCATGCATCTTAGTGGGAGATCCATGGAGACTTCTTTGAACAACTCGCCATGTAGGAATGTGTTCTTCATATCAAACTACTATAATGGCCATTCGAAGTTCATAGCTAAGGATAACAAGATCTGAACTGTGTTGATTTTAGCTACAAGTGAAAATGGATCACTTAGCAAAGGATAACAAGAATGGTTAATCCAAGTTCATAGTTAATACCTTGGTGTGACGTTGTGGTAGTATTTTAACTGGCTCAGTTACAGAAGCATCTTTAATAAACGATTGGTTTGGTACATCACTTTTATTCTTTTCTTAACAGATCAGCTCAGTTTGTAAATCATCATCACTAGCTTCTAACGTTATACCATTTGCATCCACGATCCCCACATCTTGGTTACCAGTTTGTGAGTTATTATCATCACTAGTATCTCTGTATGGATCCAAATTCATATTGTATCCAGTATACTCATATCCTGGTCATTAGGTGGAACTTCTGTAGAAATGTGAAGATCATAGTTTAGAGTCTGAACTTCTTTCTGGTACTCCCTTTGAAGTTCAGACTTAGAAAAATATATTGAGTCTTTATGAAAAACTAGAGGATTGTAGCATCGGTACCCCTTTTAATGAGTAGTGTACACAATAAAAACACATCTTAATGCCCGAGGTTGCAACTTGTTGTGTTGGTACTTATGTAGGTGGATGAATGCCACATATCCAAACACATAAGGAGGTAAGTTTAGGGTGGCTAGAGACACAACACCTTGCACAAGGGCTTGGGATGATGTTTTGAAATCAATAGTGCTAAAGGGTACCCGATTGATTAAATAAATTGAAGATGTAAATTGAAGATGTAAGAGCTTTTCCCCAATAGGGCAACGATATATGAACTTCTATCAATGAAGCATGAACAACCCATTCTGTTAGGGTGTATTAGGACTTGATGGATGATTCCATGGGTTCTCAAGTACTACTGAAATCTCCGCTATTATCATTGTGAAGAACCTGAATTTATGCATTATACTATAAAATTGTTGAAATAACATATTCACTTCATCTTTGGACTTTATCAAACACGCCCACATTACCCTTGTACAATCATCAATAAAAGTAACAAACCAACGAGATCCATTTAATGTAGGTACATTGGATGGACCCCAAACATCTGAATGTATGACTATAAAAGGAACTAAGCTTCTATTTAAGCTTAATGGAAATGAAACACGATGGCTCTTTGCAAGTTCACAAACATCACATTTAAAACTTGAAATATCATATTTTGCAAATAAGTTAGGAAATAATTTTTGCAAGTAACCAAAAGAGACTGTAAACAATAGGGTTTCTGTAATATTACTTTTCTGTTTTATTCTCCTCCATAGGAGGCAATATATATTACAATTCAGAGACAAAATAGGAAAAATATAGAGTGGATAAACAGGAAAGTTATTTGTTCCTATATATATACAAATACAAATCAATCTAGGATTTAATACAGCTCATGCGCACACTCCCTCTCAAGTTGGTGCATAGATGTTTATCATGCCCAACTTGTCAATTATATCATGAAATGCCTTTCTTGAAACTACCTTTGTGAGTACATTAACCAGTTGACTTTTAGATTGTATATATGGAAATTGTACGATTCTTACATCGAGATTCTCCTTGATGAAATGACGATCAACCTCAACATGTTTAGTGCGATCATGTTGAATAGGATTCTGTGTGATTGTTATAGCTGCCTTATTATCACAAAAGAGATTCATAGGTTCAATATATTCAATCCCTAAATCCCTCAATATATTCCTTATTCATATCAATTCACCTACACTATAAGCCATCCCTCGAAATTCAGCTTCAGCACTTGATCTTGCCACTACTTTCTGTTTCTTGCTTTTCCAAAAGTTTGTATACCCTTCAATGTTAAGAATACTATTTTTTTATGAACAACAATCCTCTTCCTGGAGAACCTTTTAAGTACCGTAAAATTCGATATACTGCTTCCATATGTTCTTTATTTGGTGCATGCATGAACTGACTCACCATGCTTACTGCATATGTTATATCAAGTCTGGTATGGGATAAGTAGATTAGCCTTCCAACTAATTGCTGGTAACGATCCTTATCTGTTGGATCCTGATCTGGAAAAATTCTCGGCTTATGATTCATCTCCATGGGCGTTTCTACTAGTTTGTAACTAAGCATTCCAGTTTCAGTTAAAAGGTCTATCATATATTTTTGCTATGAAAGAGATATTCCCTGCCTTGACCTTGCCACCTCAATTCCTAAAAAATATTTAAGGTGTCCAAGGTCCTTCATTTCAAATTTAGTAGTTAGATACCTTTGTAATGCTTTCATTTCACGTGGATCATCTCCTGTCATGACCATCATCTCATCCACATATACAATTAAAGCGGTTACTCTTCCTTCGTTATGTTTTATAAACAAAGTATGATTGGAGTTACTTTGTTTATAGCCAAACTCCTTCATTGTAGCAGAGAATCTCCCAAATCATGTTCTAGGTGACTGTTTCAGTCTATACAATGACTTTTTCAGTCTGCAGACTTCACCTTTACCTAAGTTGCTGTTAACTCTAGGTGGTAGTTCCATGTAGACTTGTTATTTCAGATCATTATTAAGAAATGCATTCTTAACATCAAACTGTTGTAGAGGCCTGTCTCGATTTGCTGCTATAGATATAAGAATACAAATAGTATTAATCTTGGCTACTAGTGCAAAAGTATCCTGATAGTCTACCCCATACTTTTGTGTATATCCTTTTGCGACTAGTCGAGCTTTATACCTGTTAATACTACCATCTGGGTTGAGTTTCACAGTGAACACCCATCTACATCCAACTGTCTTCATTCCTTTGGACAGCGAAACCAATTCCCACGTAGCATTTTTCTGTAGAGCCTCTATCTCTTCATTCATTGCCTTTCTCCATCTTTTATTAGCCAATGCATCTTGCACATTACTAGGAATAGAAACTGTGGAAAGTTGATTAACAGTAAGTGCATATGAACGAGACAACCTATGAGAGGACACATAATTATTAATTGGATATTTGGTTTTGACTGTAAGATTAGGTTCATATTGTTTTTTTTTGGGATTCCCTTATTCATCCTTTATGGATATCTAAAAGTGGGGTTTGCTGTAGGACAATATGTTTCATTAGACTCTCTAATCCCAGGACTTACCTAAGGAGGAACATTCGTGGATGATTCTTCAGGGAATGGTGTAAATGGGGGCAACTCAAATGGTGATGCAGCTTTATCAGGAAAAAATAGAGCCTCATGTGTGGAATCATTCTCGGCATCAGTGCTTTGATCACAGCCTTGTGGATTCAATTGTTCATTCTCTTCTAACTGGAACAAACAATAACAATAACAGGTAATAATTCCTATGGAATTTCTTTTGATACATAAAATTAGGTATAAACCTCTTTTACAACATACATTTTCCATCTATTACCAATATCCTATCCCATTTACCGAGAATAATTTCATCTTGGAAATCTCAATACAACTCAATAGTTTCGAACACCATCTCTTTATGAATCAATTCTCACTTGATACCAAGATATTCCTCTTTTGGTATCATTAGCTTATCTCATTCTTTCAGAATAACTAATCAATATTTTCTTTTTCATTTTCTGAAAGGTAATTGCTGATACTATTGAATCTCATTAGTATCATTAGTCTTCCAATATCGGGTTAGACTAATCAATTCCATTTAAGTGTCGATATCAATACAACCAATTGATATCATTAACTATTTCTACCCAAAATAGTTAATCAATTCTTATTCATATCTAGTTTATCATCAAAGTTGTCGATGTCAAGAACCCTTGCCATCATTAGCCTTCTTACCTAGAGTAGCTAATCACACTAGAAATGGTTGTATATACCAATGTGATCCATTGATATCATTAACTATTCACGACCTAGAATAGTTAATCAACTTTTCCTTTTCCCTTAACCAGAAGTAACCATGTCGATGTTAGAAATCTTTACTAACATCATTAGTCACCCAATTACTCGGGATCGACTAATCAATTTAAGAAATATCGGCACCAATGGAACCCCATCAATACCATTAGCTATCCAAACCCGAATAGCCAATCAATGTCATTTGAAATGCCGGTACCAATGGAACCTCATCGATACCATTAGCTATCCAAACCTGGATAGCTAATTAATGTCATCTGAAATGCCGGTACCAATAGAACCCCATCGATACCATTAGCTATCCAAACTCAGATAGCTAATCAATGTCTTCTCAACCTTCCATTTGTACCGATTCCCTTTCATTCTTCTTATTAACATCATATACATTATAACCACAATTGCCTAGTATCATACACACATAACCTTAATTACCAACACTACGATTACTAAGCATCATTCACATAACTTTGATTACCCTCATTGCAATGCCAAGTATCAATTTATGCCCTTAGCCACCCTCATCATGGTGCTAAATATCATCATAATGTATCCTTAGCCACTGATACTATGTTGAACAATTATCTATCATTTCTCCTCCAATCTCCTAGTCATTGTGTATACATAATCCATACCGAGGTATGTAAAATAATCATGTCTATTCCAAAGTTATCATGGCTAATTCGATACCTATCAATGTATACAAGGTAATCATATTCATTCTAATAATAACATAATTAATTTGATACATAACAATGCACATAAGGTACTCATGTTCGTTCAAACATTATCCTAGCTATCTTGATCCATACCAATGTACGAAAGGTACACATATTCATTCAAACATTATCCTAACTAATTTATCTATACCGTTATACGCAAGGTACTCTTATTCATTCCAATATTTATCGAAGTAATAAAACAATACATTCTGAAATTTATCAATGAGTTTACACAAATTAAAAAGACAAGGTGCGATGCACCTACCTGTTTCCCTAACTGATCGAGTCCCTTGGTGCGATGCACCTACCTGTTTCCCCAACTGATCGAGTCCCTTCAATTCCTGACAACCCTGCTCTAAGCATCTCTTCTGTTTTAGAATCAAGAGATACAATTAGTAACCTCTTTTAATTTTATCACAATGTGTGTTCTCATATTGAAATCTCATTCACATGAATTCATCACCATGTTTTAATTTCATTTTCCGATTATTTCTTTCAACTATCTCATTACACTTTCTAGATCAGTTTTCACTCGAGAACACTGTTTACCATTAAATTCGTAAGTAAAATTATAGAATTCAGTTTTAAGTTTAGTTTGGCTCCTTGGAAAGGTAAGACACGGTTCTATAACTCTACTAAAGGATCGGAAGACCAATTTTGCCCTTAACACCCCTGAAATTATCTGTTATAGTACTCAACACAATCTATCAAGTACAAGACAGTTCGACCCTTCTTTCATTTTCAATTCATATCTAGAGTTCTAGGACTCCAAATTACGCGAGCTCAGTTTTTTTTAAAAATAACATTTATACCTACAACCTTTGTGAAGAACCCAATCTAGAATTTTATCATTTTGGTTCCCTAACCATAGCTGAAAGGTGAGTGATAAAACTGTTAAGTCCCAATACATAGATTGGACAACCAATATCTTCATTTTCCTACTATCAATAATATGGCCAAACATGCTAAGGAAAGGCACTAAGGATTTTATTCAATTTAAATCATAATTAGCATGTTTTTGATGGTTAAACACAAATCAAGTCACCACACTTTCCATTTATTTCATTTTTGCTAACCTAATTTAAACAAATGTTTCATTAAGGTTCATGTTTATCCAAACGCAATCCGAACGAATACAATCCAAGTGGTAAAATTAACCACCATTATACCATGAAACAGATACCAAAAACTCATAGCATTTTAACGGTTAGATCTTCTTAGATCAAGACAAAACCAAATGGACCTAAAAATTGACACTATATTGTTCTCCGATGAATAACTTCTTGTTGAAGTCTCTAATCCCGATCTCCACCATTCATAATGAAAATCTCATCAATATAACCCACGTATCAAACATTGAGCAGGATCCAACGGTGGAAAAAGGCGAAAACTGCCAGTGACCATGGCTAACCTGCAGGCATGTTTTCCTTGAAATGTTGCAAGGGCTATATCGCTCACACCAAACCAGAAAATTCAGATCCCAACGGTCAGATGTTAGCGGGTAGTGAGAAGCATAATATATCCAAAAACCAAACCAATCCAACGGTGAAATTAAGAGATATGGCCGTTTGAATGTTTGCTCTCAAGGTTCTCTCTCTCTCTCTCTCTCTCTCTCTCTCTCTCTCTCTCTCTCTTTTTTTCCTAGTTAATTTCTGCACAATTTTTTTTATTTATATAGAAAATCTATCTATATTTACTAAAACACCTTTATATCAAGTTTGGGTACCTTTTCATTCAACCAAATGCCTTTTCTCGGTCTGCTTTTAAAATACCATGCAAAAAATATCTCTCTAAAATTTCTTTTCTAATAATTCAATACTATTCCATTTTATTTTATTTTAACTAGCTCATTCCATTTTCGGTTCTGAATTATCAATAATTTTATTAATATCATACTTGCATATTGTTATGCTATGATAAAAAATAAAAAAAAAAAACATTTCAGTTCTGGTTGCTCAAACAATATTATTTGGTATGGATACAATTCCAAGCTATATAATATCTTACTTAAAGAGGATTGGATTCACGCAAATGGTTGTATTCCCTCAGCTCTGTGTCAGATATTGTTGCTTTAGAATGGAAGTAAGTTTGAGATTGCACATGTAGACAATAAGTCATTTGTAACATGTGCAAACCATTTAGAAGCACAATTTTATACAAGAAAATAGAGTATAATTAGAATTGCTATCATTAGTAAGGATCGAAGAAATTGAGAATGAGATTTGTTAAATCGTGATAAGGCTTTTTCTATTTGAAGAGCTTGGAAGAAAGAGGAAGATCTCTCCCAGCGAGTAAAACAACAATAGAAAACAATTCTGAAAAAGTTGCAGTCCGTAAAAAAGATGAGCAAACAAATATACGAATGAAAGTATTTAAAAAAATCAATCAGAATATTCAAATTCATTTTGAAAATAGTATCCATCATTACTCTGTCATTCTTACATGTGTACCATAGATTGTTAAGATATATTTGATGTAAAATTCAAAATTTGATTCTCACGTACCTATTAATTAAGAGTACCTATTAATTAAGAATACCCATTAGTTTACATTAACTAATTTACAATTGTTTTTTTTTTTTTTTTATAAGTGTTATACTATAAAAATATACAAGAAACAAACAAATAAATATTATATGGTAAGAGAAAACTTAGAAGATAAAGGTTACTGTTACATATAAAATAAGAAACGTGCATACAAGAAGCAGGTGTAACAAGCCATTTAATTAAAAGATAGCACCAACTCTTATGAATGTGAGATCATGGAAATAACCCTGAAAGATAAGAGGTTAAGTTGACAGATAGTTAATAAAGACATCATATAATTGACTATATAAGACAGATTGCAAGGAAGATTGAGGAAATGATCAATCAATTATTCAAACTCAAATCACTACATTGTAATTTTATCAAGTTCTCAAAACCTTTAAAATCTTAAACAAATAGACAATAGTATATAAACGATAACACTGTAGATGATAGAATAATAGTTGATAACTTTATAAATACGATAACCCTATAAACGATAGAACAATAATCGATAACTCTATAGGTAATAATCAAGTAGGTAAGCTAGAACAATAATCGATAACTCTATAGGTAATAATCAAGTAGGTAAGCTTGCAATTTTAACTCTATAAACCAAAAATACCAAAAAAATAATTCATTATTCAGGAGTTTCAATTTATAGATTTAATCAAAGTATAAATCATTCTATAAATATAAGTATTCATTTTCTATATTAGTGAGTTACTTTACATTAAGTTATTTTAATTATTTCTTCATGTGAAAATGAATTTAATTATATTAATATTCATGTAACTTTATAATACAAATTTAAAATTAAATAAGTAGATTTAAGAATAAATTCAAAATTCAAACCAATTAACTTAAAACTCCAACTCCAATATTAAGTTGCAAAGTCATGCATAACACAAAAAAACCTATATTAAGTTGCAAAGTCATGACAAACACAAAAAACCTACATCAAAGAGGGTCTTGGGCTATAAAACAAAAAATGGCCTTTCCCTAATTCCGAAATCCCCACCACTCCCCAATTTCTGTCATCGAATTCGCACTCATGCAAATTGTTTTCCCTTTCTAACAATTTGGAAATGTGTAACAATAAACATATCTCATTGATACATGATGTTCCTGTCTTTAACTCTTCTCCTCTAGAATTATAGGCACCTCAAGATCCTCACTGCCCCTTTGAATTATCAACAGTACTCTATCTCCCACATTATAATCATCCAGCACTTTGTCTAATCCTGCTTTGTTTTTAACCTGTTGAAGAAAGCATAAAAGTTCAGTGGACCTTTTCCATATCAAAGCCTAAGCATTAACTGCCCATCAACACAAAGTATTTTATTCCATTTCTTTCATAAATGCCCCCCATTTTATGTTGACAAACTCTCATTTTCCCAGCTGCTAAGGTTTGAGATGAGAACCCTTGGCTACACTGTACAATGTCCCCAATTTGTAATCCATAAAAAATGAGAAAATCATGCAGCAAGAGATAGCTCACAGTTTTGTTGTCCACACCAACAATAATGTCCCCAAGTACAATGTTTCCAGCAAAACCTCTTGTGGTAGGTACCAATCCAGCCTTAGCTGCAAGACTATTTCCAGGAACCTACCAAAGCATAAGTAAATCAGGAAATCAGAAAAATGTTAATATACATAAGGATCATGTGTGCAAAGAGAATTTACTAATTAATGGAAGCATGAACACCAAATTCCAAAACAATACCTGCAAGATAAGAGCTCCATTTCGAACATTAAGTTGATTTGCTATTAGATCAGGAGCAATATCAACATTCAAACCAGCTCGAACAACCTAAAAAGGTTAAGAAATAATATATGGATTACAATAAGAAGTAGCCATTTTTGGGACATTAGCAGGTGATGGTGAAACAAAATCCAGATGCTGAGGCATGAAAAATGTTAATCTGGATCCTTCCCAAACAATGCTTACATAGAACAAACAAGACTGCAATATCACATTGAATAGATCTAACAACAAAATAAAAAATATCATTATGCTCCATGCTTACATGCTCCAAGGGGAAAATATGCTTGAAAAGCAACTAGAATGGCCAAGAGCAAGGAAGGCTTGGCTTATTTCTCCATTGCAACCTAGAGTGGATGCATTGGCAGGGACCTCATTTGCAGAATCTTGGGAGAGCCTACAGCAGTGCATTAAGGACAGGAAGATGGAGAAAGACATGATGGAGCTACCTTGCCTTCTATGTTGGTCATGGAAAGCCAAAAATGACCTGAGCTTTAATGACCAAGTATTGTCATCTAGCCAAATACTAGGAATTATAGTAGCAGGAGTATGATGACATTCTACTCGAGGAAAATGAGAAAGCATGTTTGAGACCAAAATCTGAACTGCAACAGAGAACCAGTGTGGAAAGCTCCCATGAATGCGGTGGTTATGATCAACTTTGATGGAGCAATTAACAAAGAGCAGAACAGGGGAGGTAGAGGAATTGTCTCATGATTCAGCAGGTAACGGGGTTACAGTAAGGTGCGTGAAGGGGAGCTACAGATCCTCCAACATCAAAGCCTTGGCACTTAGAGAGGCTGTTGGGTATGCTGTGAATAGTCTTTAGAAAAGTGGAATTTGAAGGGAATGCTAAGAGTGTGATTGATAATCTAAATTTTGAGGCCATGGGTAGAAAAGAAATCCATATGGCTCTTCATGATGCTGCTTAATTAGCTAAAGTTTTCCAATGTTGTAAATATCAATTTGTTTATTCAGAGCATGTAAAGGGGCTGCACTTTAAAGAGCCCCAATTGATCATGCTATCAGTGGGGATGAATCTTGTCTCAGATGTTGGCTTCAGTATTAGAAGCCAAACTTCCAACTCTTCTTGATATTGAATGAAGTATCTCTCTTCAACGTAAAAAGGAAAAAAGAAAAAGAAAAATCTACCAGTAAACAACTTACTTTACTAAATTGGATTAACTGCAGTGCAATCTTGAGCACTGTTGAAGATGGGATGGCAAACCCTACACCAGCTGAGGTCCCTGCATAACAAAACCAGCAATGAAAACCAAGTAGAAAGTTTAAGGTTATCATAAGCATATCCTTCTTTGAGTTACCTCTACACCTACTTCAGTCATGTCTTCCAACAGAAACTTATATACAATAGTGCCTACATAAGTGAAATGCACTGACCAAAATTGTGCAATCAATTTTCAGAATTTACCATTTCTCTTCAAATTATGTGACTGAGAAGAGTTGTAGCAAAGAGAATTGTGCTACTTAATCATTGAATTAAGCTATTCCCAAAAACAAAAAATCATTGAATAAAAGATATAATAGAAGGTACCTGTCCGAGTAAATATTGCTGTATTAATGCCAATTAGATTTCCTTTAGAATCCAACAGTGGACCTCCGCTGTCACATTAACTTACAAATGTAAAGCAACAGCTAGAGCAGAAATGGTTATACATCACTGATGCATAGAAAATCTTTTTAATAAATAGTTTAAGATATCAAGGACAAGAAGGACATGAAACTTGGTGATGGAATAAAAACAATTCTTCAGAACTTGGAACATGAGGGCGAGGAAGCCTATATATTTCAAGTTTTGTATTGCTATAATGCATGAAATTAAATTTTATAAACATTTCTAATTTATGCATTGGTCAAATATGTGCCTTAAAATTTGACAGATAGATATTTTCCTGTTATGTGCTGACAAAATGCATACCATGACAACAAAGAATATCTCATGATGTATTGGGGGGTTCAAGTTGCATTGGCAGAGGTTATGATTTCCCAAAAGGATATTCCACCTTCTTAGAAGTACCATGGTTCATGAGCTTTAGTTAATATTTAGTGCAATTATATTGAGCCCCAGACTAACCTATTCCCAGGATTGATGGCTGCATCTGTTTGAATTCCACCACCAATTGTAACTCCAGCTTGACTGGAAATGTCTCGATTCAGTCCACTAATAACCCCAACAGTGAGAGTGTGATCAAAGCCAAATGGATTTCCAATTGCTAGGCACTGCTGGCCAACTCTCAGAGAAGAAGATTGCCCCACCTTAATTGGCTTTAACAGATCTTCAGATGCTTCTACCTAGCATCACAAAGATATTGACAGAAATATTATAAACAAAACACCATACAAGAAGTATATCTACAAAATAAAAACTGCATCAGCCAGCTAATCTAAGCAGCACAATAACATAGAAACAAAACTATAATGCCTTGGATAGATAACTTGTCAAGTACATGCATTATGCACGGGAGACAATTGGACTAAATTACAGCTAAAACTGCCATAAAAAAGGCACAGAGTTCGAGCAGCCTAGGAAAACTTAGTTAAGAGTGTAATTTTAAGAATATAGAAGAACAGGCATGGGGCTATAAAATGTACCTTCAAGACAGCAAGGTCCTTTGTCCGGTCAGCACCAACCAACTTACCCTCAAAGTTCTTTTGTAACCTTTTGAAAACCATAGAAAATGAAAAACATTAGTGCAGTAATAATCATAAATTATTATCAAAATAATTCACTTGACTGCAGTTCAGTTTACCAGCATAGGCTAAGGTCACTGTAAATCTCACCCTTCTGATGCAAGAATATTAACTCGTGCAACAACTTGCCCAGGGCTTGGATTTCTTGAAAGGGCATTTCCTATCACTAGGCATTACAGGAAAAACAGATACAATTAAATTCAAATTTTACAGATCTCCAACAGTGTTAAAGGATTCTTGCATCTAAATAATTCTAAATATTTATTGCTCAGCAGGCCAAATTATTTACTACATGAAACTCATTTTTCATACTTCAAACAAGAAAGCCCTCAAAATGGAGAACAACAAAGACATGCAGATGACTCTATTGAGTTTCCCAAGAAAAACTTCACTGCAGCATTTGGTTCAGTAACAAGGCTTGAAAAAGCATATCGATAAGGAAAAAAACACCAAGAAAAACAAAAATTTATTCCACAAAAATCAGAACATATAGACTTTATTATGTAATCTCCTCAATAGACCAGATTCTGAACACAAATTCCATTTGTGTCTTCCACTGCAAACTTTTGATTTTCAATCTCCTGCTATAGGTCTTACCATGATAATTCGTCACAATGTGTCCCTGTTCATCCCAGACCACCCCAGAACCATTCCCTTCAGGTATCTGCAATCACGCATAACATGAATTATGCAAGTTTGTATTGGCTTATAGGAATATTGCATGATAGATGAAACCAGCTCACGTTTTAGTAGGCAGAAGACATCATGGCCACATCAGATTTTTCTTGTTTTAAAGAATGAAAAAAGACGAGAATATGATGCTGAAGTACCTCAACCATCCCAGTTACATTTAGTTGTGGGCGCAATGTTACGTCAAAAATGTTGACAACAGAGTAAGTGTTCTTTTCAAACAGTTGGACAATTCTTTCCTGCCAATAAGACATGATAGTAACCTATATTAGCATTAAGATATAAGAATGTGAAATGTAGCAATCAATGACTTGATGCCAAAACTAAGAACAAGCTGATACAGTTTAAAGTTGAACCTCGACAGGGAAGAGTGCGCCCGAAGTAACAACAGGAGGAGTTACTTGTTCAATTGTCACAGATGGATCTCCTAATGCTTGGGCTGGATATCAACAATTTGTTCCAGGGTCAGAAGCAAAGCACTGAGAACCACAATCACTTTCCCCCAAGTATGAAGTAACAAATTACTAGTACGATGGAATAGAAGATTAATTATGATCTTGCACCAAATTACACAGATCCTGTATTTCTTAAACAACAAGAAATGCGTGCCATTGACTTTGAATTCAGCTAGAAACGAAGGATGAAATTCAACGTAACATGTATCCCGCATCGTGTATTGAGTGTGTGCCATGTCTATTAGAGCCACCAAATGACAATTTCACTATCAGCTAGGGATTATTGCATTTCTTCTCAACATGCTATAAAGAACAGGCAATTTAATCTACATAGAATATAATCCCATTTATGATGTCTAGATAAGTAGGGGTATATATACATCTTTTTGAGATTTACAGAGAAGCCCATGTCCCTGTGTTTGTGGCTACTCCCTACTACCAAGGCACATTTTATCAGATAAAATCAACACTGCACAAGCTACATATACTTTCATTGAGAAGTTAACGTCAGGTTAATTAACTTCATCAAAAAAGAACTCGAAGGTCACTACGTAAATTAAATTTCAAGAAGCAAACAGTTTTGATCTGATTTAATTCCCTAATCTTTTTACCAAAAAAAGCTTCTTCAACAAATAAATACAATAATTTGTTTTTGTTTTGGAACAGAAATGAATCGGATTATAACTAAATAATATCAGTGCTAAAATTAGAAGACTTAATTGATGATGCCGACCTGATAAGTACCTTGACGGAGGATGATAACCCAGAAACATGAAAAAACTAGCTAGCAACATCCTCCTTGTTGCAGTAGGACTACATTTGCATATTACTTGAAGCAAATTTTTGGTTCCATAGGTTACACTCCTCCTATAAACACCATCAAACAAGCAACAAACCAAAAATAGAGCACTATAATTAATAATTTTATTGCAGTATAATAAAAACGTAAAAAAAAATGAACATCCAAAACTAGAACAAAAACAAGGGCACAGAGAAAGGGACAAAAAACACGAAAATTTGGCTATTTAATCATAAACCCAGTAAAAAAAACTTCGTAATTGGATAGAGAACCTGGAAATGGAGATGGGGTAGGAAGAAACAACGTCGTCATCAGAGGATAAAGAGATGGAGGAGGACAAGAGCTTCCGGCGACCCAAAAACAAAGAGTAGTTGTCGTGTCTTGGGACATCATTAATGTTGTTAATGATGATTCCACAACAGTTTTTTCGTAGTGACCAACAACGATTGCATGCTAACAACATTTGCTTGTAATTTCTATGTAATGTAATAAAAAAAAGAGAGTCAGATATGAGTCCAGTCCTGTAGGTCTTAAAAGCAAACTATTTCAGAGAAATCAAACAAATGGTTTTAGAGTAGGAGTGTGAGAGCAGAGGCGAGGCAAGCAGATAAGGGTTGAGTGGACACCAACACAATTTATTGTGGCTTTGGGTTAATTCTACAAGTACCTTTATTTTGTTTTTTTTTATAAAAAAAATTCATTAGTCCCTGAAAAATTAAAAATATTTGAATAGTCCTTTAACCTAACCTAACCTAACCGGCATTGATTAACCCTAATTTAGTCGTTTTATTCATAAAGTGCCTTCTTTTTTCTAAATCAAAACCTTTCATCTTACCTCCTTGTCTCTTTATTCTATGTTTCAATAAAAGAAAGTAGCAACGAAATAACATGGAAAATTACCAAGGGTTAAAGTGATAAACAAAATGAAATATATAGGAATGTATCTATCTATATTTTTAATTTTACCAATTACCTTCTAGTTCAACCGTTAATGCCCTCTTAATTATTATCAAAAAAAAA